>Ga0209777_10000224_pt1 | contig 99914 bp, 90 predicted proteins | sample FrelakmetHBP12HB_FD_187147 | JGI IMG/M metagenome (GOLD analysis project Ga0209777, IMG submission 187147) | Freshwater lake sediment microbial communities from the University of Notre Dame, USA, for methane emissions studies -HBP12 HB (SPAdes)... | ecosystem: Environmental > Aquatic >...
CCTCAAGACGCAGCTCGAGCTGTCCGGACATTTCGAGCTGCGTCTTGAGGGTGTCTTTGGTGACCCGGATTCCCATCGACGACAATTCATGGCGTCGTTTTGTGACATGGTTCCAGACCAGAATGTCGCCGTTGATCCCGTGCATTGGTTTCCCGCTGTCCGAAACCGTTTCGGTCACCCAGTCGTCGTAATCCGCTGCCCGCATTTCGTGGGGGTAGCCGTCTTTGAGCGGCCAGCCGATGCCGATGATGAAGACCGCCGGATATTTCTGGAGAATCTGAGTCTCACGCTGCTTACGGGGAAGGTCGGGGTACATGTCCAGGATTTCTTCCGCGTGGAGGAACATCAGTTCATCCGGAAGATTGGGAAACTTACTCGACTTCAATTTCGGGAACATGTCCTGGATGAATACCTCCGAACCCTTGATGGCTTTCCAGATCTTCCGGACGATTTCCTTGAGGAACTTCAGGTTTCTCTGGTCGGCCGTTATGACCCGTTCCCAGTCCCATTGGTCTACATACGCGCTGTGGTCGTGGTCGAGAAAGTAATCTTTCCGAACGGCCCGCATGTCGGTGATAATCCCTTCGCCGACCTTGCAGCCGAACTGTTTCAGCGCCATCCGCTTCCACTTCGTCGCGGCTTGCACAACCTGGGCTGTGATGCGCTTATCGAGTCCAAGCCCGCACGGGAATTCGATCGGTGTACGCGAGCCGTCCCGGTCGAGATAATCGTTGACGCCGCTCTCCCGGTCCACGATCAAGGGTACTTCGACATGAAACAGGTTCAACTCCTTGCAGAGGTTGTCTTCGATGTACCGCTTCACGTGGAAAAGCGCGATTTGGGTTTCCTTCGGAGTTAACAATGAGCTGTACCCGCCGGGAAGTATTTTTTCAACTTCTTCGTAAGTGCTGATTCCTGGTCCCGCCAGGTCCGCTTTTTTATCTGCCATGGGTGAATCTCCTTTAAGTGGTTTTCAATAGATTGATCATTTGGGAAAATACTCGATTGTCATCAGCGTTTGCCCGCCAAAGCTCTGGAGGACACATTCTCAATACGTTCAAGTGAAAAGAGTGTTTCTTGGCTGATGATAGATGAAAAAGAACGGGGTGCGAAGCATATCCGCCAACAGATTCAGGTGATAGAGGTCTGCTTCTCTAAGTTAAGGATTTTGGCCATGAATGTCAATCGAAAGTTCGCGGTTTTGGGATATTCGCCTTGCTTCCCTATCACATTTTTCTTAATTTGTACTATCCTTTTTTCTATTCACAAGGCTACGTTCCAATTGCGGATGTCCCTAACAACTCACATACTCAACAACGCAACGTGCGCATCCCCCCTGAAAAAATAGATGAAGTGCGCAATGCGACCGACATTGTCGATTACATCGGTTCATTCGTCAAGCTGAAGAAACGCGGGAAGAATTACGTCGGTCTGTGCCCGTTTCACACCGAGAAGACGCCGTCGTTCAACGTGTCGGCCGAACGACAGATGTACCACTGCTTCGGGTGCGGTGTCGGGGGAAATGTCTTCACGTATGTTATGGAGTACGAAAAGGTTTCGTTCACCGAGGCGGTCCGCTCGCTTGCCGAAAAAGCCGGCATCACACTTCCGGAATACTCGCCACAACAACAGGCCGTGGAAAGTGTCCAGGAACAGTTGTACCAGGTCACGCGCATGGCGGCGCGCTTCTTCTACCAGAATCTCACGGATACCACGGAGGGGAAACTGGCGCTGGAGTATTTTCGCTTTCGCGGTTTCAGCGATGAGACCATCAAATCATTCGGGCTCGGCTATGCGCCGAACTCCTGGGATGCTCTGCTCAAGCACGCTGAACGGGAAAACGTCGGGGTTCAACTGCTCGAGCAGGCCGGCCTTGCTCACAAAAGGGATGACGGAACCTATTACGACTATTTCCGCGGTCGGGCGTTGTTTCCAATTTTTTCCACAACGGGGCGAGTCATCGGATTCGGCGCGCGAAAAATGCGCGAGGACGACCCGCTCGGGAAATATATCAACTCCCCCGAAACACCCATCTATAATAAGAGCCGAGTCCTTTACGGCCTCTTCCAATCCAAAGAGTCAATCCGTGAAAATGATTTTGCAATCCTGGTCGAAGGGTATGCCGACCTCATCAGTGTGTTCCAGGGCGGCGTGAAGAACATCGTCGCTTCCAGCGGCACCGCGCTCACGGAAGAGCAAATCCGGCTGATCGGACGTTACACAAAGAATATTACGATCGTGTACGACGCCGATTCCGCCGGCTCGAAAGCGGCGTTGCGCGGAGTCGACCTGATCCTCCAGCAGGGAATGGATGTTCGTGTGGCCGAGCTTCCCCAGGGCGACGACCCCGATTCGTTCGTCAGGAAGAACGGAGGCGAGGCCTTTCGCAAACTCATCGCCGAGGCCATTTCCTTTATCGATTTCCTCGCGCTCACGTTCGAACATGAGGGAAAACTCTCGACGCCGGAAGGTCAGACAGAGACCGTCCGTGCGATCGTGCAGACAATTGCCAAAGTCGGAGATGAACTGAAACGCAACTTCTACATTCGCCATGTAGCAGAAAAGTATAAGCTATATGAAGCGATGTTGCAACGGGAGCTGGAAAAAAATCTCGGCGATGAGTTTCGAAGGAAGAGAGGGCAGTCGGAAGGTGATCCCGCGGTGAGGCGACGTTCTCCGGGTGGAGAAGGTGGTGTCGAAGAGCCGGTGAAAACGGTTGCCGAGATGCCCGTTGCTGAACGCGATTTGATCCATGCAATGTTAGACGGCGGCAGCGAGATTGTGAAGATGGTGTTCGATAATCTGACGATAGAGGATTTCACTCATCCGCAGGCCCGGTCATTGGCTTCCTTTCTCTTGAAGTGCGTTGAAGAGGGAAGGTCGATGGACCCGACTCTGCTGGTGAACGAGTTCGACGATACGGCTCAGCGGCGATTGGTGGCGGACGTTGTGTTCGCGAAATATCAATTAAGCAAAGGCTGGGCGGAAGGCGGCGCGGTTATCGAGCAACCGGATGCACGGAGGGTCGCCTCCGATGCGATCGTTTCCGTGAAACGCCGGCGTCTGGAAACGCTGCTCGAAGAAAATATTCGTGTAATGAAAGAAGCCGCTCAGCGCGGAGAGGATACGCTCGTGTACATGGAGCGCCAGCATGAACTCCTGCGACAGAAAAAGGAACTCGAAGGTAAAGGAGCCACGGGGGAACCTGGAGTAGAGGATACGGTTTGACTTTTTAGCCGGACTTTTGTATGATGATGCATTATAGTCATTCTCTCACTATCATAATTCGGGAAATAGCATGACGATCAAAGAAACGATGGAAGACCAGATTGCGATCCTCGCGTTGAAGGGCGACCTTGTAACCGAGGACGACACTTCCAAGCTCAAAGAGAAAATCCATAGTCTCGTCGGCGACGAGGTCAGGAAAGTCGTTATTGACCTCGGCGGTGTGAATTTCATCAATAGCTCGGGGCTGGGCACGCTGATTGCCGCACTCACCACTGTCCGCAGTGCCGGCGGCAACCTTTGTCTCGCCCGCATCGGTGAAAAGGTGCAGAACCTGTTTGTCATAACACAGCTCGTGAAGGTGTTCGACACGTATGAGACCTCTCAGCGGGCGGTGGCGAGTTTCAGCGCAAAGAAAAAATAGTCGCTCCAACACTACACTCTGGAAAAGGATTCGTTATGGAGAGCGTAACGATGAGTCTTTTCGTGATTCTTGTTGTTGTAATCCTCGGCGGGAGCGGTGCAAAATTCAAGCTTACCTCATCCGCATTTGAAAACGGCAAACCCATTCCGACGAAATACGCTTCAGCCTATGTTCCCGGGGGGAAGAATATTTCTCTCCCGCTTTCGTGGAGCGGTACGCCGAGCGGCACGAAATCGTTCGCGCTCACGGTCGTCGACCTTCATCCGATCGCGAACAATTGGGTTCACTGGGCGGTCATAAATATCCCAAGCACGGTTGCTTCGCTCCCCGATGGTGCATCACGTAAACACCTGCCGCCGGGATCGAAGGAGTTGTATAACTCGTTCGGCGACGTTGGCTACGGAGGACCCGGCCCGCCGAAAGGTTCCGGTCCTCACAAGTATGAAATAACAATCTTCGCGTTGAATGTCGATACTCTCGGCCTCACCCTCAACGCCTCGCTCAGCGCGTTCACAAAAGCGATCGAGGGGAAAGTCATCGCGTCGGCGAAAGTAGTGGGGGTGTACGAACGGTAGCATTCGTGGGGAGGAGGAGGGCTTGAGGGATTCTCATGGACGTCAGGAACATACTAACCCTTCTTTGTTACGACGGTGATGTTTAGGGACTCGAGCAAAATATCAACCTCTGTCCCAATGGCTCATGATTTGTTCAACAGGCGGGAAAACGCATATCGATGGCCTGCGATTCACCATCTTCAATAAATCACAAGGAAACTTTTTTTTGATGCTGCTTTGTTCTACTATCCGGATGCGGTGCCTTGAGACAAATGAATGAATGCTTCCTGGCATACAAACTTGCATTTTTTGGGAAAATTTCTCATATTCTTAACCCGAAAACATATTCTTCGGTTTTTAACCATTTGTGTAAAAACGCCAAGCTGTAACGATGTCCATTCTTGTTAGTAACCTCACGAAATTCTATGGCGACGCCAAGGCGGTGGACGATATTTCATTTGAGGTCCACTCTGGCGAGATTCTGGGCTTTCTTGGTCCAAACGGCGCGGGCAAAACCACCACGATGCGCATGATCACCTGCTATCTCGCACCGAACGCGGGCTCCATCAAAGTAGAGGGGAAGGATATCCGGACAGAATCTGTTGAAGTACGAAGGTGCGTCGGATACCTGCCGGAACAAAATCCACTCTATTTGGATATGAACGTCCTGGAATATCTGGAGTATACCGCACAGCTTCAGGGCGTTCCGAGGCAGAGCGTGCCGCGTCGCGTGAGAGAAATGGTTGATGTCTGTGCGCTCGGTGAAATGAAGCATAAGGATCTCGGACAACTCTCTAAGGGGTTTCGCCAGCGCGTTGGGCTTGCCGCGGCGATGATTCACGACCCGAAAGTCCTGATCCTCGATGAGCCGACCAGCGGTTTGGATCCCAATCAGATTGTTGAAATCCGAAGTCTCATCCAGGATATCGGTAAACAGAAGACCGTCGTTCTTTCAACCCACATCCTGTCCGAGGTGCAGGCGACATCCAATCGCGTCATCATTATCAACCGCGGAAAGATTGTCGCGGACGGTCCGATAGAAGAATTGCAGCGCGGCCTCCACGGCGGGGAAAAGATTACCCTGGAGGTCAATGTTCCGGATGCGCAGCCATTCACCGTGGTGTCCGTACAAGTGAAATCGATTCCCGCGATTGAGTCCGTCAACCTCCTTGAGGAGCGTGACGGCGTCAAGAAGTTCAACGTAGGGACTTCCTCGGGGGTCGATGTTCGACCGGAGTTGTTCAAGCTTTGCGTTCAGAAAGGATGGACGCTTCTCGAGATGCACCGCGAGCAGACAAGCCTCGAAGACATTTTCCGCCAACTAACTGCCGACCCTGTAAAATGAGTTTCGATAACATCAGATATATTTTTAAGAAGGAATTGCGTTCATTCTTCAACTCGCCCGTTGCGTATATCGTTATCGTTGTCTTTCTCGTGATCCTCGGATGGTTCTTCACGAGCAGTCTCTTCCTCGTGAACGTCGCGACGATGCGCACGGTGTTCGAGATGACGCCCTTCCTGCTGTTGTTTTTCGCGCCGGCGATAACGATGCGTCTCATTTCGGAAGAGAAGAAGAGCGGTACGCTGGAGCTTCTCCTCACCAAGCCGGTGAAGGAATACGAGATCGTGATCGGGAAATTTCTTGCCGCGTGGACGTTATACTTTTTTGCGTTGCTCCCCACCTTGAGTTACTACATCACAGTTTCTTTTCTTGGCTCGCTTGATTCCGGCCCCGTCATCGGCGGGTACCTGGGATTGTTGTTCGTCGGGGCGGTGTTTCTGGGAATCAGCGTTTTCGGTTCTTCCATCACCGAGAACCAGGTCGTGGCGTTTATCGTGAGCTTCCTGATAGTGTTCATTCTGTTCATGCTGGATAAAATCCTTCTCTACGTCCCCAATACCATTGCCTCCACGTTGGAATATCTCAGCATCGACTACCATTTTTCCAACATCGCTCGTGGTGTTATCGACACTCGCGACGTAATCTATTATCTATCGGCGGTTGGTTTCACGCTTCTCCTGGCGACGGCGGCTCTTCAAAAACGCAGATGGTAAATTTAATCGTTAGATAATGTTATGCAGCAGCGACGACAGACTCTGACCCGCCTGTTCTTGATACTTGGCATCATTGTTTTTGTAAACATCATTGCCGTTCGGCTTTTCACGCGGTTCGACTTGACCAGCTCGAAGATCTATACGCTGTCGGATGCGAGTAAGAAACTCGTCAAGTCTCTCGACGATAAATTCGTGGTGAAAGCCTATTACTCCTCCGACCTTCCGTCGCCGTACAACAACAACCGCCGCTATTTGCAGGACCAACTAGACGAATACCGCGCCTACGGAGGCGGAAACTTCCAGTACGAGTTCATCGACCCCAGCAAGAAAGACGACCTCAAGCAGGAGGCGCAAAAGTACGGCATTCCCCCCGTGCAAGTGCAGGTGGTCAAGGAAGATAAGTTCCAGATGCAGGAGGCCTACATGGGCATCGTCTTCCTGTACGGGGACAAGCAGGACCGTATACCGCTCGTGAAGGACATGGATAACCTGGAGTATGAAATCAGCTCGTCGATGAAGAAGCTCACTTCGAAACAGGTGAGGAAAATCGGTTTTCTTACCGGTCATGACGAGCCGAACCTTTCCCAATTCGCTCGTTTGAAAGAGCTTCTGGATAAACAATATGATGTGGCAACGGTCGACATGAGCGGCGGGAAAGCGGTTCCGCAGGACATTGCGGTATTGATGATTGTCGCCCCCGAAAAGCCATTCAAGAGCTGGGAAAAATTTCTCCTCGACCAGTATCTCATGAAGGGTGGAAGAATTGCGTTTCTGTTGAACAAGGTCGACGCGAACCTGCAAAATCAAACCGGTCGTCCGGTCAATCTGGACCTCGACGACCTGCTCGCGGCATACGGCGTCCGCGTGAACACGGACCTCGTCCGGGACGCGCGATGCGCGATGGTGACGGTGAGCCAGCAGGCGGGATTCTTTGTGATGCAGAATAATATTCCGTTCCCTTATCTGCCGATGGCGAGTGAGTTCGACAAAACCAGTCCGATTGTAAAGGACTTGAGCGCAGTAGTGTTTTACTTCGTCAGTTCGATCGATACGTCTATTGCCCGGACCAAAGGGTTGAATCTCGACGTTCTGATAAAGACTTCCTCGAAGAGCGGCAGGCAGGAAAACTATTTCATGATCAGCCCGACGATGCCGCAAACCAAAGAAATGTTCAAGGAGTCGGGCATTCCGCTGGCCGTGACCGTTGAAGGCAATTTCACAAGTGCATTTGCGAGGACGCCCGTCGTTATCGATTCGTCGGTCAAAGCTCCTCTCGACACAACCAACCGGATAACGGGCGGCAAGGCGAAGATTGTCGTTGTCGGCGACGGAGATTTCCCGCAGGACCAGCTTTCCGGAGGAAACAAGGATAACATCGCCCTCGCGGGTAATCTCGTCGATTGGCTCGCGGACGACATCGGTCTGGCTTCGATACGTTCCAGGGAATCCACTCCCAAACCGCTCGATGAAGTTTCCGAAGGAACCAAGTCCATGGTCAAAGGAATCAATCTTGGTCTGCCGCCATTGCTCGTGATTGCAGTGGGAGTGCTGCGCTGGCGATGGCGCATCGCGATGCGGAAGCGTCTCGAAAACAGGGGGTTTTAGATTCTGATTCGTGAGAGTTATGAACAATTCTACAAAATTGCTGATTGCCCTTTTCGTCGTTCTGGCTGCGCTAGCTGCGTATTACATCATACCATCCGGCAAAGAACGCGAGGCGAGTTACAAAACCTCAGAGATGAATCTCTCGATCGATTCTGCAACGGTGACCAAGATTGATATTCTTCGCTCCGGAAAATCCATCACGCTGGAAAACACCGGCGGAAGGTGGATGCTGATCTCGCCGCTCTCCTTTCCCGCTAATGCGTCTTCGGTGACTCAGCTGATCAGCAGCTTTTCAAAATTCAAAGTCGGAACTCTGGTCTCATCGAATCCCGAGAAGCAAAATATGTTCCAGGTAGATTCAACGGGAACTACAGTCACCTTCACACACCGCTCGGGGAAATCGGTGAGCCTTGTTGTCGGGAAAATGGGGCCTTCGTACTCGGAAGTGTATTTCCGGCTGCCGGAATCGAAAGATGTGTACCTCGGCGACGGAATGAGCCCCTGGACCGTTACCCAGGAGGTAAAAGAATGGCGGGATAAGACCATCTTTTCGACGAGCTCCGATTCGATCAAAGAAGTATCGATGGAATACAAATCGAAGAGTTACGTATTTCATCGCGATAGCACAGAGTGGAAGTTCGGCGACCAGACCCTCGCCGCGGGAGATATGAGCACGATGCTCTCGACATTATCGAATCTCCGCGCGGATGATTTCATCGACAGCTCCTTTGCTCCGCCCACTAACCCCTTGAGCGTGAAGGTTCACACCTCCGAAGACGTTGTTTTGAACTTTTTCCCCCAGCTACCTGATTCTGCAAAGTACGTCGTTCAGAGTTCCCAATCTCCGCAGATGTTCGTTCTCAGCAAGTGGACCGTACAGCAAATTAGAAAACCGCTCGAAAAGTACGTAAAATAGCGTAATTAACGCTGTATTTGGCAGGAGGAAAATTTTCCCCGGGGGGAATCCGCGGCGAGTTGATTGTTTCCCCAAAAAAAATTACCTTTAGGCACTTCAACATCTCAACAGGTCATAATGTCGATCGTCGTCAAGCATCTAACGAAGTATTTCGGTGAAACGAAAGCTGTCGATAATCTTTCGTTCGAAATTCACAAGGGTGATGTTGTCGGATTTCTCGGACCGAACGGCGCCGGGAAGACCACCACAGTTCGCATGGTCACCGGGTATATCGCTCCGTCCTCGGGAACTGTTGAAATCAACGGAAAGAATATGAAGGACGAGCCGTTTGAAGTTCGGCGGATGATCGGGTATCTTCCAGAGCAGAACCCGCTCTACTCCGATATGGACGTCATCGATTATCTCGAATTCATTTCCCGCTTGCAGGATGTTTCGAAACAAGACATTCCCCATCGCATCAAGCAACTGGTAAACATGTTCAACCTGCAGAGCGTCAAGCACAAAGACGTCAGCGAGCTCTCCAAGGGGTTTCGCCAGCGGTTAGGGTTGGCGGCGGCCATGGTCAATGATCCACCCGTGCTCGTTCTCGACGAGCCGACGACAGGGCTTGACCCCAACCAGATCATGGAGTTCCGAAACTTCATTAGTCAGCTCGGAAAGGAAAAAATGGTCGTCCTCTCGACGCATGCACTGGCGGAAGTTCAGGTGCTCTGCAACCGGGTTATTATCATCGGCAAGGGCAGGATGCTGGCAGACACGCCGATGTCGCTCATTGAGAATAAGTTTCGTGGCAGGGAGGGCTTTCTCGTCGAAATTGAACGGCCCGATGGCATCACGGCCGACGCCGTTCAAGCTGTGTTTGAAAAACTTCCGGAGGTTGAAGCCGTGGCCCCCTTGTTGGCTGTCGAAGAGAAGGAATCCGTTCTCAGATTCTACATCGAGGCACAATCGGATACAGACCTTCGCAAGCAGTTGTACCGGCTGTGCGTCGAGAAGAATTGGGAACTCCTTGATTTGCATCGGCAGCACATTCGCATGGAAGACATTTTTCACCAATTAACGACGGGGAAATCTTCAAGATGAAACACGTCAATATCATTCTGCGCAAGGACCTGCGGGCATATTTTGAGTCTCCCATCGCGTACATCTTCATCATCATTTTCCTGCTGCTCACGGGAATTTATTTTGTCAGCAATCTTTTCCTCCAAAATGTATCGTCGTTGAAATCGTTGTTCGAAGTAACTCCCTATCTTCTGCTCTTCTTTGCGCCGGCGATCACGATGCGGCTGATTTCGGAAGAAAAGAAAACCGGCACCTATGAGGTTCTCAGCACGAAACCGATAAAGGCGGGCGAAATCATTGTCGGCAAATTCTTCGCGGCGTTGCTGTTGGTGATTCTTGCCATGCTGCCGACGCTGTTTTATTTGCTGACGATCGCAATTATCGGTACTGTCGACATCGGCCCGGTGATAGGCGGGTATATCGGATTGCTGCTGCTGGGTTCCGCGTTCATCGCCATCGGCGTGCTCGGCTCCACTCTCAGTGAAAACCAGATTGTGTCCTTCATCTTTGGATTTGTCATTATCCTTATGCTGTTTGGCATCGGCAAAGTCCTGATTTACCTGCCGATGAAACTTGTTCCTGCGGTCGAGTACCTCAGCGTCGACCACCACATCTCTGCGTTCACGCGCGGCGTGCTGGATTCGCGGGATATTGTTTACTTCCTGTCGTTGATCATTGTCTCTCTTCTGCTGGCAAGCATTCTGGTTGAAGTCGAGACGGTCGGTACCGTGCTCAAGCTGAGGTCATTTGGGTGGAAACAACAGCTTCCGCGGCTGGGACTCGTCATTGTTATTCTTCTGTTTGTCAATCTTCTCTCGTTCAAGATCTTTACCCGGGCCGACCTGACGAGCAACAAGGCCTACACCCTGACACAGACAACGAAGAACCTCCTTTCGACACTCGACGACGATTTTCTGGTGAAGGCGTATTTTTCCCCCGACCTCCCTCCGCCGTATCAGAACCACCGGCAGTTTGTTCAGGAGGAGCTCGACGAATACCGGGCTTTTTCTCCGGGTAAATTTCATTATCAATTTCTCGACCCGATGAGTGATGCCGATGCGGAACGCGAAGCTCTACAGCAGGGCATCACCCCTGTCCAGGTGAAGGTGATCAAGAACGATAAGTTCCTCACGGAAAAAAGGTACGTCGGGTTGGCGTTTTCCTACGGAGATAGAACGGAACGGCTTCCGGTTGTTCAATCAGTCCAGCAACTCGAGTACTATATCACGAGCAGTATGAAGAAGTTGATGGCGCCGCAAGAGCGGAAGGTTACCTTTCTCCAGGGCCAGGGCGAACCAGTCATCGACAAGATGAGCGAATTCCGGAAAGAACTCTCGAAACGCTATACTGTAACGACTGTGAACGCAAGCAGCAAGCAGATTCCTTCCGATATCTCCGCGCTGATCGTCGCTTCTCCCAAGAGCAGATTCACAGACCGGGAGAAGTACAATGTCGACCAGTTTATCATGCGCGGGGGGAAATGCGCTTTCTTCATGGATAATATGTCCGTCGATAAGCAAATGCAGCAGGCGCGAGCGGCAGATCTGAATCTGGATGATATGTTCGACGCGTACGGATGGATTATCAATCCCGACCTCGTCGTTGACGGGCGGTGCCTCAATCTGACCGTGAACTGGGATTCTTCAAGTTCGTCCACTCCGACGGACGTTTCATACCCGTTTTTTCCCATCGTTTCAGATTTCAATCCAACCAACCTGACGGTCAAGGATTTATCTCCCGTAGCGTTTTCGTACGTGAGCTCGCTGGACGTGCGACTGGCCGCAATTCGGGGCGTGAATGCGGAAGTGCTGCTCACCACTTCCACGCAGAGCAGACGGTTGGGGGGCGACGTCATCGTTGTTGACCCCAGGGTTCCCCTGCCGACCGGCTCGTTCTCCGAAGCACATATTCCGCTGGCAGCGGCCATCGATGGTTCATTCAAGAGCTTGTATGCGAAGCGCCGCATAGCCATTGACGAAAAGACCCAGGCCTCGGGAGCAGATGAACCTCCTTTTGTCGCCGGCAGCCCGGCCACGCGCATCGTCGTTATCGGGGACGGGAATTTTCTTCTCGATGATAATATTCATGGATACGGCAACGTGGCCTTCGCGTCAAGTCTCGTTGACTGGTTGTTCGATGATATCGGCTTGAATTCGATTCGGTCGCGCGATCCCGAACCAAAACCGCTGAATGAAATTTCCGAAGGTACCAAAACATTCTTCAAATATCTCAATTTCGCAGCTCCTCCGGCCGTTATCGTGATTGCGGGTGTCTTGCGCCTGGTAAGGAAGTCTGCGCGTCGAAAAAAGCATCAACAGAGTTTCTAGTGAGAGAACCATGAAACGATCAATGTACATCTGGCTCGGGCTCCTCGTCGTTGTGCTCCTGGTAGCTTATTATGTGATTCGTCCCATTGACCGGAAGGAAGAATCCTACCAGTTGCCCGATCTCAAACTCGCTCTTGACATCACGAAACTCGTAAAAGTCGAGATAGAGAGGAACAAGAATTACATACGGATGGAGCGAGTCCGTAACGTTTGGAAAGTCATGGACCCGGTGAATTTCGTCGTCGATGACGAAGCGATCTACCGGCTTCTGGAAGGAATGGCAAAGTTCAAGCTGACGGGCATCGTTTCCTCCAACCCGGAAAAGTATGGGATGTTCCAGGTCGATGAAAAAGGAACAACGTTAACGATTACGTACGACGACAATCGAACAACCACGTTGATTGTCGGCAAAGCCGGGCCAACTCCAAATCAGACCTATGTGCGGCCGGTGAATTCGAACTCAGTGTACCTAGCTCGGGGGCTCTCCAGTTTCGTCGTGAACAAGGAATTGCGCGACTGGCGCCAGCGCACGATTTACCATACCGACCCGAACGTCATTAAATACTTCAAACTCGAGAGCGATACCGGAAGCTTCGTCCTCCGCCGGGAGGGCAAACGATGGCTGGCCAACAAGAAACCCGTCGCCACCCGTAATGTCAATCCGGTGTTGAACGCCCTTTCGTATGTTCGCGCAGAGGATTTCATTGACACTGCGCTGATTATCAACAGTCCGCGTGAGGTGCACGTGGAACTCGTCGCGCCGGAACTTGTTCGCATGGATATCTATGGGGAGAGGGGTGCACACGCACAACACTATCTGAAGACCTCGTTTTCCCCCACGATCTATGTCGTCAGCAATGCCATGGTGCAGGATCTGAAGAAGCTGGCAAACCTCCTCGCCACACCGAAGGAAGGCGTCGCGACGTCTCTCGGAGTACAACCCCGCCCCGCAGCGAAGGATACTGAAATATCTCCGGCAGCGCAGCAAGTTCTCGCGACGCTGACGTCTCTCCAATCGATGAGCTCGACGACCACGTATACGACGCAGGAAGAACAGGGTGAGCTTGTTATCCACCCGTTCCAGAAGGGCCAAACTCTCGCCGACGTCGCCAAGAAATATAAGGTAACGGTCGACCAGATAAAGAAATGGAACCTTCTCAAGAGTGACGTGGTCAAGCCCGGGATGGACCTCTACATTTTCACCAAGAAAAAGAAGTAGTCATGCCATGCCCGCGGGCCTGCGGGAACACGTGCAGGAACTTCTCACGGCTGCCGACGTGTTCATATAGTGTGGCATTAACCAACCCTCATTCGTTAACTCTTCTATAAAGTCTCCCGGAAGGAGGAACTTTTTTATGAAGCGTGGATTTTTTGGTGTTCTTGTGACTCTTCTTGTTCTGGCGGTCGGCATGACGTTCGCCCAGGACAAGATGAAAGCGGAAAAGAAATCGAAGGACAAAGAGGTAACCGTCAAAGGTGAAGTGGTCGATGTCGGATGCTACCTCCACCATGGGGCGAAGGGCGATAAACACAAAGAGTGTGCTGAAGCATGTGCGAAGGCCGGCGGTCAACTCGGCATTCTGACCGACAAAGGTGACCTGTATCTTTCCGTCCTTCCAGATGACCACAGTACAAGCCCCAACGCGATCCTCATGGATCATATCTCACACAAAGTTGAAGCAACCGGAATCGTCCGTTCCAAGGGCGGCGTTCGCGGTTTGATGATAACCAAGGTCGCGATGGCGAGCACAGAAGAGAAGTCGGAAAAGAATAAATAGTATCGCCTGTTGTAGTATCACTGATTGTCGTGACCCCCATCCCGCAACCGCGGGATGGGGTTTTTCTTGTAATTTTGCCGGATTTTTCCTATCTTCTTCACACGAGTTTTTCCAACTGAAGCAATTCTTCGTCCATTGTTATTCCGGGATTGTGATGCATGGATGATTTCATATGGAATAGTATTTTTCTCAGATGAAAAACGGGTTGATAGCGGGCATTATTGCCGCAGGTGAAGGAAGTCGTCTCAGGTCTGAAGGTATCTCCCTCCCCAAACCGCTCGTGCCCGTCGATGGCGTTCCACTTATCGAACGATTGCTGAATATATTTGTCAGACATGGCATCCGTGAAGTTGCTTGTATCGTCAATGAGTATTCCCCGGAAGTGAAAGAGTTTGTTGAGTCGAAGCGGTTCGGCATTCCTGTTCATTTTGTCGTCAAAACTACGCCGAGTTCGATGCATAGTCTCTTTGCCCTCTCGCCCTTGCTGAAGGATGGAAGGTTCCTTCTTGCCACGGTTGATTCAATCTTCTTCGAAAACGAATTCGACCAATTTCTCAGGGCCGGCCTGGAACGTCAATCCACCGACGGCGTCATTGCAGTGACGAAGTTCGTCGATGACGAGAATCCACTCTACGCAGAGCTCGGCGAATCAAACCGTATTGTGAGCTTTCGAAAATCGCAATCAGGAACATGGGTCACAGGCGGTTTGTATATCTTTTCACCGAGGATTTTCCGGGAAAGCGAAACGGTCCTGCGTCAGGGCATGCAACGGCTCAGGAATTTCCTGGGATATCTTCTAAAGCAGGGATATGTTCTGGAAGGATTTCCTTTCTCTAAGATCGTCGATGTTGACCATGCGCAGGATATCGTCACAGCGGAAAACCTCCTGAAGACGGCCTGATGATGATTACGTTACCCGACATGTTTGTTCCTCCGGCGTCATTCCGGCCGCTCCGGCAGAGAATTCAGGAATTGTCAATCTTCTGAAGAACTCTCATGACCATCATTCCACATCTGCTGCTGACGACGCTCGGGGTTCAAATTCTCGGTCTGGAGGGAAAAGACATCGTTCTGGCTTACTCGTTCGGTTATGGAGTGGATCTTCTAGACCACCCGATCAAACTTCCGCTCTATCTCAAAAAGAATGGCAGAAAGAATGAGAAACACTATCACTGGCGAACACCCCTTCAAGAGCCGGTCGCGCTGTTCTGGATCGTGCCGTTGTCGTTTTACCTCGGGACGTTCGTCCCGGCGATCTTTTTCACTGCACACGTTTTCCTCGACTATTGCGTAAGTTATGAGAAGCGGCCGTTGTATCCTTTCAGCACGTATTCAACGGAAGGATTCCTCCAGAAGTTCTCTGACACATCAAAAGAGGTTTGGGTGTGCGTTTTCTGCGGGGTGATGTGCTTTGCGCTTGGATATCATCAGGTGGTGCAATTCATCGCCAACATTTTTGCGCGAGGGTGATGTGTGAATAAGAATTCGGATCGTATCCTGAGCGCTTTCATTACATTCGTACACGAGCGTCTTGGTCTCTCGCCCGATCAGGTTTCTGTGGTAAGCCTTGTCGTGGGAGTACTTGCAGCCTTTCTTGTCGCCGGCGGCCATCTTGAGGCCGGATTGATTGCGCTCGCACTTTCGCAAGCCATCGACGGAATTGACGGCGGGATAGCGCGGCGCTACGGATTAATATCCGATAGAGGAAAAACACTCGATACCGTTTTCGACCGTGTTAATGAGTTTGTGATTTTCCTTGCGCTTGCATTTGCGGGGTTCGTGAGTTATCGTATGGCGGCGCTTGCGTTCGTAGCGATTCTTTTGGTCACCGCTGTCGAGCCGTTGTCGAAATTTGATCCGGGTTTCAAACGATTCATGATATATTTCGGATACCTTGCGACGGTCATCTTTCACATCCGCGGATTCGAAATTGCCCTTCATGTAGTGTTCTGGGCGAATCTCATTGCTTTTGTTGTGGGAACCATTCTGGTGGACTATCGATTACAGAGGCGGATTGATGCCCAGGCGATCATGCGCCGGGAATCGGAGCGTGCGTCTGGCATTGCTCCGCTTCCCGAAGACCCGCCTTCATTGCTGTCGAGGGTGTTCTCATGAACCTGAAGTTTGCCGGCATACGTCGCAAGACGGAATTTTCACCCAATCACGTAGTCAACGACCTCCTCATCATCAACCGGACAGCCGATGTGCTCAGGGAACTCGGGGCGAAGGTAACGATGTACGATGAAGGAGTGATCTCGGCAGAAGACATCAAGGAGAAACTCATTTTTTCCATGGTCCAGGGGCCCATCGGGACAACCACGCTCGCGAAAATTGAAGAGCGGGGAGCGTTTGCCATCAATTCGGCGAAAAGCGTAATGAATTGTTACCGCATCAACATGGTGAACCTGCTTCCCGCAGCCGGTGTGCCGTTTCCGAAGAGCGTGATTGTGTCGACGGACTCCGAAGTGAACGGAAACGAAGCCGGCCTCGGTTCTTCCAAACTCTGGATAAAGCGGGGAGACGTGCACGCCGTCCACAAGGAAGACGTAACGCTGGCCTGCAGCGACGAAGAAGAACGAACTCTCCTCAAGGAATTCTATCAGCGGGGGATTATGCAGGCCATACTGCAGGAACACGTGGAAGGCGATACGGTGAAGTTTTATGCGGTTCGAGACTCGAACCTGTTTCATTGGTATTATCTGGACGGGGTGAACCATACAAAATTCGATGAACAGAGACTTCACCGGATTGCAATCGATTCCGCGGAGGCACTGGGTTTGTTCGTCTTTGGCGGCGACGCGATCATCGGGCTGAATGGGAGCATTACGATCATTGATATTAACGACTGGCCCAGCTTTGCTCCTATACGTGAGGAAGCGAGCCGGCACATCGCACAACTTATCTATCGAAAAGCGAAAGAACACTATCATGAATGAAACGTTGAAACGAAACGCATCGATCCGAACGTCGATCCCCGGACCGAAATCGAAAGAGATTTTTGATTTTGAACAAAAATATATTTCTCCCGGTATCCAAACGATCGCGACCCTGTCGCAACTCGTCATGGAGAAGGGAGACGGCTGCGTTGTCCAGGATGTTGACGGGAACCGCTACATCGATTTTTTTGCCGGGGTTGCCGTTGCCAGCCTGGGGTACAACCATCCCCGGTACGTCAGAGCTCTGCAGGAGCAGGTGTCGAAGATTCACGTCGGAAGTTTCACGTCGAATGTCCGTGCGCAGCTGTCGAAGTTGCTGGCGGACAATGCGGTTGGAGACCTTCGGCGCACGCAGTACTACAGCGGCGGCGCGGAAGCGGTGGAGGCGGCACTGCGGCTTGCGCGTTCGTACACGAAGAAATCGGAAGTGATGGGATTTTGGGGCGGATTTCACGGTAAGACGCTCGGCGTGCTTGGGCTGATCGGCGATGATTTCAAGCATCAACTCGGGCCGCTGCCGTTCGGAGTGTACAATACCCCGTATGCCGATTGCCGGCGGTGCCCGCTGAATGACACGTTTCCGGAATGCGAATGGGCATGCGTCGATTTCATCCGGAAAAAAATCAAAGTGGAAACGACGAACAACCTTGCCGCAATTATCGTCGAGCCGATTCAGGGAACCAATGGAAACGTCGTTCCGCCTCCGGGATTCCTGAAAGAGCTGCGTCGTCTCGCCGACCAGATCGGCGCCGTTCTGATCGTCGATGAAATGATCACGGGCTTCGGTCGGACCGGCAAAATGTTCGGCTGCCAGCATGATGACGTGGTCCCGGACATCATTACGGTCGGAAAGAGTTTTGGAGGCGGGTATCCCATGACGGGCTTGATGTCGAGGGAGGAAATCATCTTCTCGAAACCGTTCGCGAATCCGAGCGGCAGCTCCTCTAGTTACGGCGGTAATCCATTGGCGTCTGCCGCCGCGTACGCAACCGTGAAAACAATTGTCGAGGACGGGTTGGTTGAGAATTCAAGAAAGGTCGGGGAGTTCATGTTGAACAAGCTCGTGAAGTTCAAGGAGAAGTTTCCGTTCGTCGGCGATGTTCGGGGTAAGGGGCTCCTTATCGGTGTCGAGCTTGTAAAGAACCGGGTCACAAAGGAGAAGCTCGACAAGCAGACCTGTCGCATGATATTCCAGGAATGCCTCAAACGCGGGCTGATCGTGATGGGATATAATCCCGATATCCGTATCAATCCGCCGCTGATCATCGATGAAGCTACCGCCGACGAGGGAATCGAAATCATGAATGAAGCTCTTAGCAGTGTCGCGGATCGAATCAACCTATAAAGGGCGCGACGTTGAAGAAACGATAGACATATATTTCTATCGTCCGCTCGGCTATGTTGTGGCCTTAGCCTGCAAAGGTCTGCGGGTGACGCCCAACGCTGTGACCATTGCCAGTATCCTTATCGGGGTGGCCGGCGGGCATTTGTTGTACTACCGCGATCTTGCCCTCAACGGTTGGGGTTTCCTCCTGTGGGTGATTGCCGATGTTTTCGACAGTGCCGACGGTCAACTTGCCAGGATGACCAATCACAAATCCAAATCTGGCAGGATTCTGGATGGCTTGGCCACCAATATCATTTTCTTAAGCATCTACCTGCATCTTTTTGCGCGTTTAGTCGTGGCCGGAGGGTCTCCGTGGCTCTTCATTCTTGCCCTTGCGAGCGGCTTCAGTCATTCGATCCAAAGTGCCCTTGCCGATTACTACCGTAACGCGTACCTCAAGTTTGTGGTTGACCCTTCAAGGTCTGAGCTTGAGCGGTCAGCGGAGGTTCGGGCTGAATACCAGTCGATCTCGTTTTCACAACATCCTTTCCGGAAGTTCCTTTTGCGCATTTACCTCAATTACACGGTCGAACAAGAAATGTTTTCGAAAAATTTTCAGGCACTGCGCAATCGAGTCGACGAAAAATTCAGCCGTCATATCCCACAGTGGTTTTCCGACGAATACAGGAGGACGAACAAACCTCTCATCAAGTACTACGCGATGCTAACAACGAATACGCGCGTGATCATCATGGCAGTGTGCGTTTTGATCGACCACGTACAGTTGTACTTCTGGGCGGAAGTGGTCGGTCTTAATGCAGTGATGGTCATTGTGACCGTGTACCAGGAGCACGTGAACAAGATGCTCCTGCGGCAAATCGACATGGAATCGGTAACCAGGTGATGCTGCGGGGTGCGGTCATCGGACTTGGCAATATCGCAGTGCGCGGACACGTCCCGGCGTATCTTACGGACCATGAATTGGCATCCGACGTAGAGCTTGTTGCCGTTATGGATATCGTCGAAAGTAATCGCGAAAAGGCATCTCAATACCTGCCAAACGCCCGATTTTACACAGACCTCTCATCGCTCTTTGAGCATGAGCGGCTGGATTTTGTCGATATATGTACGCCGCCTTCGACGCATTCCGATTATATCCGTGCTTGTTCCTCAAGAGGTCTCCATATTTTGTGTGAAAAGCCCTTGACTGAAAGTTACGCGACTTCGGCTGAGGTGGCAGATATCATTCGCGGGTCAAAGGTGGTTTTCGTACCGTGTCACCAATATAAATATTCACCGCTGTGGAAATCAATCCATGACAGTATGTCATCGGGAGTCGTAGGCCGCGTGACGTTAGCCCAATTCAACGTTTTCCGCTTGCAGGCGGACACCGGCAGCGAAACGTGGAACCCGGCATGGCGTACAAACAAGAATCATAGCGGCGGTGGAATCCTCGTCGATACAGGAGCCCACTACTTCTATCTGGCGCAGTATTTCTTCGGCATGCCGGAACGGGTTTCGGCGCTGTTGCGGACGCTGAAGCATCACGAATACGGGGTTGAAGACACTGCCGTGGTCACCCTGGAATATGACGGGATGTTGATGCAGGTGAATCTTACGTGGGCGGCAGCCCAAAGGGCAAACAGTGTTTCAATTGTCGGAACGGAGGGAAGTCTCGTCTACGACGGCACGAAGTTGATACTTACGAATGCGATTGGTTCCAATGAAATCCCGATGCCGGACGTCTCGGATAAGCAGCAGTACGTCCGATGGTACGCATCGTTGTTCAAAGATTTCATTCGAAGAGTTGAAGCGAGGGACACGGGGGATGATTTGCTGGTCGAGGCATTAAATGTCATGAAGCTGCTCGACCTCAGCTATCGTGCTTCGGAGAAGCGGGCGGTGATGCAATTGTCGTGAATCGGTCTCTTCGGGAAATGAAAGCAATTCTCTTCGACTTCGGAGGAACGATCGATACCGGCGGCGTCCACTGGAGCGAGAAATTCTGGGAAGTGTATGAGCGGTTTAATATCCCGGTTCCAAAGCAGGATTTTGAGATGGCCTTCGTTCACGCGGATGAAGAATTGATGAAAGAAGGCATCTCCCGGGCAACGTTTCATGATATCCTCTTCAAGCAAATTTCAAAACAATTCCTTATTTTGAAGCTGAACGGGGACCATGGCCTGCTTCGGACGGTGACGGATGCATGTTACCGGGATGTCTGGAATGTCGTGAACAACGCGAAGAAGATCTTCCAGGAACTATTACCCTTCTACACATTGGGCGTAGTTTCAAATTTCTACGGTAACCTGGATGTTGTTTGTCGTGAATTCGGGTTGGAGAAATTCTTTCGCGCGATGATAGACTCGGCCGTTGTCGGCATCCGGAAGCCCGACCCGGGGATTTTCTCCCTGGCGCTGAAGCAGCTCGGCGTAAGCCCGCACGAATCATTTGTTCTTGGCGATTCTTACGAGCGTGACGTCGTGCCGTCAAAACAGCTCGGCTGTTCAACAATCTGGCTCTGCGGCAAGAGCTGGAATGTCCCGTCGAATACCGAAGCGGCGGATTACACAATTCGTCGATTTGAAGAAGTGAAAATGATTGTACTCGGATAAAGGAAGAAGGTGGTTATGCAAGCTCGAAACACGATTCAAAAACCGAAAGGGAAACTCGGAATTCTGATCGTCGGTTTCAATGGCGCAGTTGCTACAACGTTTCTTTCCGGTGTAATGGCAGTGAGAACGGGACTGGCCCGGCCGATAGGTTCGTTGACGCAAATGGGTACGATTCGCATCGGCAAGCGCACGGCGCATGAAACTCCCATGATCAAAGATTTCGTTGAGCTTGCCGGCCTCGACGACTTCGTCTTTGGCGGCTGGGATATTCGTAATGAGAACTGCTACGAATCCGCCGTCGAGGCGGGAGTGCTGCACAGTGGGCATCTGGACAAAATCAAGAAAGAGCTTCAGGTGCTTCGCCCAATGAAAGCCGTGTTCGATCAATTTTACGTGAAGCGGTTAAAAGGTACGCACGTGAAGAAAGGGAAGACCAAGTTCGATTTGATGGAACAGTTGCGCGAGGACATCCGGTCGTTCAAGGTCAATCAAAAGGTTGACCGTTGCGTGCTCATCTGGTGCGGAAGCACGGAAATTTTCATCGACCGCAACGGCGTCCATAAGAGCATCAAGAAGTTTGAGGAAGGGATGAAAAACAACCATGTCCACATCTCACCCAGCATGTTGTACGCGTACGCCGCGCTGATGGAGGGTGTTCCATTCGCGAACGGAGCGCCCAACCTGACGGTCGATATGGCTGCCATGATGGAGCTTGCCAGGAAAAAAGGAGTACCGATCGCAGGAAAGGATTTCAAAACCGGTCAGACACTCCTCAAGACGGTCATTGCCCCCATGCTGAAAGCTCGATCGCTTGGGCTCAGCGGCTGGTTTTCCAGCAATATTCTCGGTAATCGCGACGGGGAAGTGCTCGACGACCCGGGTTCGTTCAAGACGAAAGAAGAGAGTAAACTGTCGGTGCTTGAAGGGATACTCCAATCGGACCTCTATCCCGAGCTCTACAAAAATTATTATCACAAGGTTCGCATCAATTATTATCCTCCACGTGGTGACAACAAGGAGAGCTGGGACAATATCGATATTTTTGGTTGGCTTGGTTATCCCATGCAGATAAAGATCAATTTCCTGTGCCGCGATTCGATTCTCGCCGCGCCGATTGTGCTCGACCTGGTGTTATTCCTTGACCTGGCACAGCGCGCGGGCATGAAGGGAATCCAGGAGTGGCTTTCATTTTATTTCAAGAGTCCGATGTGCGCCCCCGAGTTGTATCCAGAGCACGACTTGTTTATCCAATTGATGAAGCTCAAGAACACGTTGCGGTATCTCAAGGGCGAAGATATGATCACACATCTGGGCCTGGAGTATTACGATTGAAGCTCGGTACGGTGACCGGACAAGAGTGGTTGTACCTAAAACGAATCCACATACTTTTCTTCACATCCACTTCTCCTGATAAAGGGAAAAAAGCATGACACCCCGAACTGAATATGACGTAATGCAGGACGAACAGCTCAACCGGCTTATGGGCGTCCAACAGGACGTCTGGCGGGTCTTCCGCATCATGGCTGAGTTTGTTGAGGGCTTTTCCGCACTTTCGAAGCTGGGCCCGTGCGTCTCGATTTTCGGTTCTGCGCGCGTCAACCCGAACACACCGTATTATCGCCTCGCGAAATCTGTGGCGAAGGAATTTGCCAAGGCAGGATACGGGGTTATCTCCGGCGGCGGACCCGGTGTCATGGAGGCGGCGAACCGCGGGGCGCGTGAAGCGGCGAGCCCGTCGGCCGGTCTCGCGATCGACTTGCCGTTCGAGGAGAAAGCGAACCCGTATATCGATCCCGATAAGCTCATCAGGTTCAGACACTTTTATGTCCGGAAAGTGATGTTCGTGAAATACGCGCAGGGCTTCATTGTGCTTCCCGGCGGCTTTGGAACAATGGATGAGATGTTCGAAGCTATCACGTTGATTCAGACCCGAAAAATCACTCCCTTTCCAGTGGTTCTCATGGGACGCGAATACTGGAGTGGATTGGTTTCGTGGATGAAAAAGACAATGGTCTCCGCGGGAATGATCTCAAAAACAGATCTGGATATCTTTTCGATTACCGACGACCCGAAAGCAGCCGTCGCCTTCGTGAAGAAATTCTACAAGAAAGCGGAACACGGCCCCAATTTCTAAGAGTTACTCTTGGCATCTTGGGCAATTTGAAAACTTCGGAAGGATCGCCCTTTGGGGTTTCCGATGAAGAAATTTTCTGGTAAGCTATGTCTTTGAAACCCTGGAAGAAACTCCGGCAGGTCTTTGAGTTGAAGAATCCCTGGTGGACCTACCGGAAAGATGACGTACTCCTGCCAACCGGGAAACAAGGCGAGTATCACCTTGTTCATACTAACGGATCGAGCATGGTCATCCCGCTCCTCGACGACGGCAAAATGATTCTCGTAAACCAGTTTCGCTATCTTGCGGGCAAAGAAAGTATCGAGTTCCCCTGTGGCGCCGTCAAGGACGGGTCCAGCTATGAACAAACCGCGGCCTTGGAGCTCGCGGAAGAAACGGGTTTTCAAGCATGGGATCTGAAATGGATCGCAGAATTCAACCCGTATAACGGCGTCACCGATGAGATCTGCAGAGTCTTTGCCGCACGAAATCTCTACTCGGTCGAAGCTACGCCCGATGAAACGGAAGAACTTGAACACGTCGGTGTTTCCGTCGGAGAATTTGAACGCATGGTTCAATCAGGAGAAATCTGGGACGGTATGACACTCGCAGCGTGGGCGCTGGCGAAAGGCAAGATCCTCCCATGAGATGCGCGAGGGGAGATGTGCTAATTCCATCGAACATGGCGCCTGTTGTCATTCTTTTTTCCTTGCTAATTGCCTCCGGCACTCTGCTCCATGCCCAGCGCGTTCGAGTCGGCGCAGAAGTACTTCTTGAAAAGGATTTTCTCCTCCTGGCCGGCAAGAACGTCGGTGTCGTTTGTAATCAAACTTCCGTCCTGCCGGATGGAACTCACCTCGTCGATACACTCTTGAAGCTTGGCATCCACGTCTCGGCCTTGTTCAGTCCTGAACACGGCATACGGGGAGCAAGACCCGCCGGCGGAAACGTCGAGAGTGAGATTGACCCCAAGAATCACCTGCCGGTATATTCGCTCTACGGCAAGACGCAGAAGCCAACTCCCGACATGCTCAAAGATATCGATGTTCTTGTGTTCGATCTGCAGGATGTTGGAGCGCGATTCTACACCTACGTAAGCACGATGGCAAACGCGATGGCGGCGGCGGCAGAGAATGGGAAGCAGTTCATTGTGCTCGACAGGCCGAACCCGATCAACGGCGTTGATATTGAGGGGCCCATTCTGGATACCACATTTCGGTCATTCATCGGCATGTTCCCCATCCCGATTCGACATGGAATGACGCTCGGCGAACTCGCGAAGATGATTGTCGGAGAACATTGGCTTGCTGAAAGACTGCATCCTGACCTGAAGGTGATCCCGATGGAAGGATGGAATCGGTCGATGTGGTATGATGATACGAAATTACCATGGGTGCCACCGTCGCCGAATATGGGGACGTTAAGTGCCGCGACCGTCTATCCGGGGACATGCCTTTTCGAAGGAACGAATGTTAGTGAGGGCCGCGGAACAGAGCGTCCGTTCGAGTACATCGGCGCCCCGTGGATCGACGGGGACAGACTTGCGTCGGGATTGAACGATTCCGCGCTTTCCGGGGTTCATTTTGAGTCAATTCGTTTTGTTCCGAAGTCTGATTTCGTCGCGGCACCAAATCCAAAGTACAACGAAGAAATGTGCCGGGGTGTTTACGTTCACGTCACTGACCGTTCCCGGTTTCACCCGGTGGAAACGGGACTGAAGTTGCTCGCTGAGATTACAAGACTGTATCGTCCTCAACTAAATATGCGACAGGGTCTATTCCACCGTTTACTGGGGGTCATGATGGTGGGAGGTAGCACCGGCCAATTGACGTCTGATCACGCTCTTCTATCGCCTAGGAACCAAGACTTCCGCGAATTCGAAACCAAAAGGCGGAGATATCTGCTGTATTGAAGGGGTTGCGCTCAGAGCGCGTCGCCATTTCTTTGACATTCTTGCAATTTTTGCGTATATTTTTCTCCGATTTGGATACAGCAGCTAATCGCAATATACATGCTCTCTGAGAATACTCAACACCGCACGGGTAGAGAACGCACGACGTTTATTCTGGTTCCGGGCGGCGAATCCAGGCAGACCAGGTCGATTTCGATCAGCAAAGCTGGCATTGTGGGCGCTGTTTTATTCGCTGTGCTGCTGGTCGTCGGCTTGACGCTCTTCGTCGTTGTTTACACACCGGTGGGGACTGTGCTGCCAATTCCTAACCCTGAGCTTGAGAATAAGTACGGAAGGCGCATCGTTGAAATTCAGGAACAGTTGCGTTCGCTCACCGCTGAAATGGTCGTGATTCAGGAATACAATCTCCGGCTCAGAAAGGTATTGGGTGAAAATGTCACGAGTGCGGAGAGCAGTTACAGGGCACTCGGCAGCGTGGGCGCACTCAAACCGTTAGCGCAGATCTCAAGGGATTCATTGGCGAACATGGAGGGCTTTGTGAGACGTCAAGATGCGACGGTTTCTAACCAATCGTTGAGCACTTCAAACGCAGGCGCGTCTCCGGCGCATGTTCGTCAGGCCGAACTGAAGAGCGCGGACAACTTTCCGCTCACTCTGCCGACGCTCGGCTATTTCACGCGTGAATATTCAACTGTGCTGGGTCATTTGGGTGTTGACATCGCGGGAAAAGAAGGTAGCCCCGTTGTTGCGGCCGCAGCCGGCAAAGTTGTTTTCGCCGATTGGACCTACGATTATGGATATCAAATGATCGTTGCGCATGGAGAAGGATATATGACGGTCTACAAACACAATCAAGCGCTGTTGAAGACCGTCGGTTCGGTTGTGAAACGAGGTGAAATGATCGCCTTACTCGGGAACACGGGCTGGACGAGCCGGGGTCCGCATTTGCATTTTGAAGTTTGGCAGGATGGGACGGCGCTAAATCCGAACAATTACTTGATAACATCACAATAGAGGAGCAAGGTGTATTGTGAAAAGCGAAGCGAGTAACGAGTTAAATCTCATTGGGGCGGGAACAATCTTCGAGGGAAAGCTTCGTACACCCGGAAGTATCCGGGTCGACGGTCGCGTCGTGGGGGAGATAACCGCTGCTCAGAACGTTTCCATCGGCGGGTCGGGTGATGTAGAAGGTAATGTGTCGGCAAAAAATGTGACCGTTGGCGGCAAGATGAAGGGGACGATCCTGGCGCAGGAAAAACTCGTGTTTGAAACCCGCTCTGTCGTTCGCGGAGATATTCGTGCGTCGAGACTTGTGATCGATGAAGGCGCCCTGTTTGACGGGAAATGCGTCATGTCGGAGGCGAAACCGACGGCAAGCGTGGTGGAATTGAAGCCCGAAACACGGCGCGCCGAAGACCGCTAGCAATTCATGGTTCCCCAGCGGCGAAATGATCTGCACTCGGGTACGGAGCCGTTGACGGATGAGAAGAGGACTAAAGGGGAATCAGGAGTTTTTTCGAATGCTTTCCGCGTTGCCGGACCTCTCTTTGGCATTGGAATTCAGCTCGCAGCAGCAGTTGTCGTAATGTTCTTCGTCGGCCGTTGGCTTGACCAGCGATGGGGAACGACGCCCTGGATGATGCTCGTCGGCACGATGGTGGGCACCGCTGCCGGGTTCTATCAATTCATCAAAACGGTGAATGATGTGAATAAACGAGAGTCGGAGAAAAGGAACAAGATCGACCTGTGAAAATTGACTGGTCATTTCCAAAACAGATTGCTATCGCTCTGTTGGTGATGCTCGCCCTCAGCGCGTATCCGTTGATGAAGTATGGATCCGAAGATGTCGTCCACGCAACGCTGCTGGGCGGGGTGCTCGCGACGCTCAATGTGTTGTTTGGGTTTGCCGCCATTGAGTATTCATTCGATAAATCGACGACAACGTTTTTCAAGTACGTTCTGGGCGGGATGGGGTTACGGTTACTTGTACTGGGAGCCTTGATCGTGCTGTTCATCGAAGTGTTTCATGTTCATGTGGCGGGATTGGTCGGATCGATGGGTGTCTGTTACTGTGTATTTCTGACACTGGAAATTCTCTTCATTCAAAAGAAAATCAGCATCAGACGGTAGAGAAGCTTGCCCGCATTTTTTGAAATTCAGGATTCTCTTTCGGAGATCCATCGTGGAGTTCCGGATACTCTTGCCGCGGCCGCGCAGACAGGCAGCGAGGGGAATAGCCGACTTTTCAACGAGTTGCTGCATCATACCCAGGATTCGCATGAGATCGAGCTTCCGTGGGGCAGGATCGAGCTCCCCCAATTTGCGCCCATTCATTTCGGCAGTATAGAAATCGACCTCTCGATAACCAAGCACGTTGTGTTCCTGTGGGTTGCGGCCATCATTGTGATCGCGTTGACCGTGGCTGCGGCCCGGAAAAATCGGCGGCGTACGGTACCTTCCGGGTGGGGGAATCTCATCGAAGTGTTCGTTCTGTTCATACGTGATGAAATAGCTCTGCCGAACATGGGGAAGGCCGGCTTGCGGTACCTGCCGTATTTGCTCACGACATTCTTTTTCATCCTTGCGATGAACCTGATCGGACTCGTGCCGTATGGCGCGACGGCGACGGGCAATGTCAGTGTCACCGGAGCGTTAGCCGTCATCGCATTCATCATGATTCAGCTCTCTGCGATCAGGGCTCAGGGGCTCGGTCATTATTTCGCACATTTGACGGGTGGAGTGCATTGGCTGTTATGGCCGATCATGATTCCGATCGAGATTCTCGGTCTTTTCACGAAGCCTTTCGCGCTGTGCATTCGTCTTTTTGCGAATATGACCGGCGGCCATATCGTCATCGTTTCCCTCATCGGGTTGATATTTTTGTTCAAATCGTATTTGGTTGTTCCGGCTTCGATTGGATTCGCTCTTGGCATCGACTTGCTGGAACTGTTTGTTGCTTTCTTGCAGGCGTATATTTTTACCATGCTGACTTCGCTGTTCATGGGCCTCGGCATACAGGCCGGGCACCAGGCGCAAGAAGAGCATGGACATTAATTATCAACTATCGTTCACATAACAAGGAGAAGTAGCATGGATCCGAAAGCATTAGGGTATCTCGCCGCCGGCATAGGTGCGGCACTAACCGTCATTGGGGCCGGGCTCGGCATCGGCAAACTGGCCGCAGCCGCCATGGAAGCCAGTGGTCGTCAGCCGGAAGTCGCAGGCCAGGTCCGCACATCGATGTTGATTGCCGCCGCGCTCATCGAGGGCGCGACATTTTTCGCACTCGCGATCTGCATCATTCTTGCAGTCAAATAACGTGTGATGGGATGTGCGTTGAAGAAGACAAATTCACTTACCAACCGTGAGAATGTATGGAAACTTTCAACCCGTTAGCAATTAACCCCGGCTTGATCGTCTGGACGATTGTCACGTTCATCGTCCTGGTGGTTGTGCTTCGGAAGTTCGCGTGGAAACCGCTACTCGAAGCTCTCAGCCGGCGGGAGGACCATGTTCGCGATTCTCTTGAGCGGGCCGAGAAGGCGCAGCAGGAAACGGAGCGGCTGCTTCAAGAAAACCGCACGCAAATCGCCCGCGCTGAAGAAGAAACGCGCCGCATCTTGAATGAAGGACGCGGGCTTGGCGAAAAGCTGAAGGGCGAAATCGTCGAGAAGGCGAATCAACAGGCGCGCCTCATGGTCGAGCGGGCAAAGCAGGAAATTGAACGCGACAAAGAAATGGCGCTGACACAGCTCCGGGAAGAGGTTGCTAACCTGGCCATTCTTGCGGCCGAAAAAATTCTCAACGAAACCCTCGACGCCGGCAAACAAGGTAAAGTCGTCGATGACATGCTGCGTGAACTTCCAAAGAACTGACCGCTGATGTCTGAATCGCGTGCCGCATATCGTTATGCACTAGCAGTCGTCGGGCTGGCCGAAGAGTTGAATCAATTCGACGCGGTAGGCAAGGATTTTGAGTATCTTGCCGATCTTGTCCGGCAGTCGCGAGAATTTGTGGCCTTCTTAAGAAGCCCGGTAATCAATAAAGAAAGAAAGAATGCCGTTTTCGCAGAGATCTTGAAGTCAAAGGTCACCGATCTCACATTCAACTTTGTCAGATTGCTGACGGCAAAAGGCCGGGAAATGATTCTCTCAGAGATAATCGTTCAGTTCTCAAAGATTCGAGATGAACGTCTTGGTATCCTGAGAACCAGTCTTCGCGCGGCCGTCCCCCTGACACCGGAACAGGAACGACAGCTTGTGGACCATCTCGAGCGGGTTACGAAGAAGGATGTTCGTCTGCAGTACGTTCAGGACAAGGGACTGATCGGTGGATTCCTCGTACAATATGAGGACACGGTGTGGGACGGCAGTGTGCGCCACCAACTGGAACTTCTTCGACGCAGGTTCACGGAAAGCGGGAAATAAGAGTTTAACGGTATTCACCAAGTACATTACAGAAGGATTTTCTGATGCCAGAAGTAAGACCCGATGAAATTTCTGCAATATTGCGGAAGCAATTGCTGGGTTTCGAGAAAGAATTGGACGTTTATGATGTCGGTACGGTTCTTCAGGTGGGTGACGGGATCGCCCGCGTGTACGGATTGTCCAAAGTGATGGCGAGTGAGCTCGTCGAGTTTCCAAACGACGTTTTCGGGATGGTGTTGAATCTTGAGGAAGACAACGTCGGTTGTATTATCTTCGGCGAAAGCACGCTCATCAAAGAAGGGGATACGGTCAAACGCACCGGCCGTGTTGCATCCATGCCGGTGGGCGAACAGATGCTCGGTCGCGTCATCAATCCGCTCGGCCAGCCGCTCGATGGGCGCGGGCCAATCAAGACGGAAAAGCTCTATCCGATCGAACGAAAAGCGCTCGGAGTGATTCAGCGGCAGCCCGTCAAGGAGCCGCTCCAAACCGGTATAAAAGCCATCGATTCAATGATCCCGATCGGCCGGGGTCAGCGCGAGCTCATTATCGGCGACCGCCAGACCGGAAAAACCGCCCTGGCTATCGATACGATTATCAACCAGAAGTATACTCACTCCCAACAGGCAAAAGATCGCGGAGTCAAGCCCGTCTACTGCATTTATGTCGCGATCGGTCAAAAGGGTTCCACCGTCGCACAGGTAGTTGCGAAACTTGAGGAAGAAGGTGCGATGGAGTACACCACGATCATCTCGGCCACCGCCAGTGACCCGTCGCCGCTACAGTTCATCGCGCCGTATGCCGGGGCGACCCTCGGGGAATTCTTCCGCGATAATGGCAGGCACGCCGTCGCAATCTATGATGACCTGTCCAAACACGCGCAGGCGTATCGCCAGGTTTCCTTGCTCCTCCGGAGACCGCCGGGTCGTGAAGCGTATCCGGGAGATGTCTTCTATCTTCACTCGCGGTTATTGGAGCGCGCATCGAAATTGAGCGACGAGCTCGGCGGGGGAAGTCTGACCGCTCTGCCGGTCATTGAGACGCAGGCGGGTGACGTCGCGGCATATATTCCGACGAACGTCATCTCGATCACTGACGGGCAAATTTATCTCGAACCGGGCCTGTTTAATTCGGGCGTGCGCCCGGCCATCAACGTGGGAATTTCGGTCTCCCGCGTGGGCGGCAACGCACAAATAAAGGCCATGAAGAAAGTTGCCGGACGGTTGCGCCTGGATTTGGCGCAATACCGCGACCTCGAGGCGTTTGCCAAATTCGGATCCGACCTCGACAAAACAACTCTGGCACAATTGCAGCGCGGCTCCCGGCTGGTCGAATTGCTCAAACAGGGACAGTACAACCCCATTCCTGTGGAAAAACAGGTGGTGAGCATTTTTGTGGGAACCAGCGGGTATCTCGACGCGATTCCGCTGCAACAGGTCCAGCGCTTCGAAAAAGAGTTTCTTGAAATGATGGAGCTGAAGCACCGTCCACTTCTTGACACAATCGCGGCCGAGAAGGATCTATCGGAGGACACAATGCAGCAGCTCCATGCAATCGTGAAAGATTTCGTGTCGGCATTCAAAGTCTCATAGAGCATGCCAACACTGCGGGACATACGCAGTCGCATCAGCGGGATCAAGAATACCCAGAAGATCACGAAGGCGATGAAAATGGTGTCGGCCGCCAAACTGCGGCGGGCGCAGGATGCTATTGTCTCGGCGCGACCCTACGCCCGGAAGTTGAACGAACTCCTGCAGCATCTTTCCGGCAAGGTTGACCTCACGGCGAATCCTCTTTTTGCCCCGCGGCCGGTCGAGAAACTTCTCGTCGTAGTCGTAACTGCCGACAGGGGACTCTGCGGCGCCTTCAACTCGAATATCATCAAGACGGCGGTAACACACCTCCGGACGACAAACAAGGAGACGTTCGATGCCGGGAAGATCGATCTGCTTTGCATCGGGAGAAAGGGCGCCGAGTTCTTCAGCAAACGACAGTATGCCATCGCCGGGAAATACGTCGGGATTTTCGGAGGATTGAAATTTTCGGTGGCACAAACAATCACAAACGAAGTGATTCAGAAATTTCTGCGGGGGGAATGCGACCGGGTGGAGGTGATTTACAATGAATTCAAATCCATCATGCGCCAGCATGTGGTGGTTGAGCAGCTTCTCCCGGTGCCGGCTGATGAAACAGCGGCTCCGGCATCAACACACAAGCCGAAGTCTCTGGTCGATTACATCTACGAGCCGTCACAGGAGGCAATTCTCGCTTCACTCCTACCGAAGCATTTCAATTTCCAGATGTGGCGTATGTTGCTCGAATCGAACGCAGCCGAGCAGGGCGCCCGCATGACGGCAATGGACAGCGCGACCACCAACGCTTCGGATCTTATTCGCGACTTGCAGCTTTCCTACAATAATGCCCGCCAGGCGTCGATTACGAAGGAACTTCTTGAGATCGTCGCCGGTGCGGAAGCGCTCAGAAAAGCGGGATAATCCGACATAGTCATTCGATTTCGGTCTGCCCGGGACATTTCTCTCCAGCGGGTGACAATGGAAACCTTGACTTTCTTATAAATGTTCTTTACGTTGTTTTGTGGTTACTGGAGGGCAGGATGTAGGCTGAGGTGATTGAAATGCTCTTCGTTTCAATTGAGGTATTAGACATAGGAGTTTCTGGTTTTATGAAAACCTGCGTTGTCCCGGTTGTGGGGATAGTGTGGGTTTTTCTATTTTTTATGAGAATCGTAATCCCGTGAAGCGCTGCACTTACCTTATATTCTTCATTGCGATGCTTGCAAGCCAGTGCCTTGCCCAGTGGTCCACTTCCACTTATGCAGACAGCGCATTGTATGTCTGTCCTGGCTTCTACCCTGGTATCATAACGTTCGATGACGGCAGTTCCATCGTTCTCGGAGCCTTGCAGAGTTACATCTACGCACAGAAGCTTGATCCCTTCGGTTATAAACAGTGGACGCAACCTGTGCAAGTCTTCGACAACGACAGCAGCAATATCACAGACTTACAAGCCCCATACCTTACACAGTGGGGTGGATGGGTCGGCGACGACAGTGGTGGGGTAATCCTTTTCTGGTATGACCATCGTGGAGGATATCAAGATCCAGGAAGTGGCTATTGGTATAATAATGCCATCTATGCCCAGCGAGTGGATAGGAACGGAGGCACGAAGTGGACGCAGGGGGGTGCGAAGATTGCAGATCCCGAAAGCGGATTGAAATATGCAGGCATTGTAAGTGATGGTCAAGGTGGATGCGTGATTGGGTGGAGTGAAAGTGGATTTAATTACACTGGGGCTCCAAATTATGAGCGGATTAGGATTCGGAGGATTGACGGGCAGGGGAATACGCTGTGGGAAATTATTACAGATACAAGTTCAAGTGCCGGAGCACTTGGTTTTCTTTCATTGGATCGGTTCTCAGATAAGATAATCCTTCACCGAAATCTGGGCATCAAAATGTTTTCTGTCAGCGGGAGGGAGATTTTGCAACCTCCTTTTCAACATGGCGTGGTTGTTATCGATCGTGATTCAATAATCTTTAATTTGTCCGGAGCGGGCACGAGGGTAGACTCTCTAGGGCAGAGTTACTTTCAATACAAGCTAAAACGATACGATTCTTCGCTTGATTCCCTTTGGGAGAGTTCATTTGAAATTAAAGATGAAGCTGGAAGGTTAGGTTACTACGGTATCACGAATCCAATAATACCCGATGGACTTGGCGGAATTTTCTTCGTTTGGGGAGCTGATGATAATAGCGATACGCCCTTCGTGCGCGCAACGCGTATTGACAGCCGGGGGGCGGTGTGGAATTCGAATCATATCTACCAGCATAATGCTATTGCCAATGCGACTTTTTTCTCAAGAAGCAAGTTGGGCATTTACTTGGATGGAGGTATTGCCTGGTTGTACGACAGTCTTGGAAACCTAGCTTGGCCGGCAGCTGTGAAAGTTATATCTGATCCTCAGAACACCTATTTCGACTTGGTAGCGCCTGATTTCAATGGCGGAGCCATTGTGACATTCTGGACGACACTCGGAGGGATTTATGCACAGCATACTGGCCGGAATGGAAAAGTGGGAATTATCACGGCAGTAGCTAGTCCATCGGCCATTCCAACTTCGTTTCGTTTATACCAAAATTATCCAAATCCTTTCAACCCTTCAACGACTGTCCGCTACGAGCTTTCAAAGAAGTCCTTCGTCACATTAAGGCTGTACGATCTCTTGGGAAGAGAAGTTCGTACTCTCGTGAATGGTGAACAAGAACCAGGGAACTACTCGCGAACAGTTGAGGCGAACGATCTGCCAAGCGGTGTATATTTCTACCGTCTGATGGCGGCAACGTTCAGTGATACGAAGAAACTCTTGTTGATTAAATGAATGGAGAAGTGTCTGAACCATGTTTCGTCGGATTAGAGGATTACCAAGATTAAACCAATCAAGGTAATCATGTGAATCAAGCGAATCGCGGTTCAGAAAGTGTAGGCGAATCCACGCAGGTGCTGAGGCGTGCTCTATGAACCCATGACTTTAGTCATGGGGTAAGACAAAACGAAACGATGTCTGAACCGTTTCAACGGTTTCAGAAATCGAGATACTGAAGGCTCTCGCGACGACGTTAAACCGCTGGAGCGGTTTCTAATATCCGGTCTTGCTTGGGCTTGCCCCACGACTGAAGTCGTGGGTAGATTCAATGTTTGCTTTCATCAACCTCACCATGAAGGCCAGGATGTGTCTGAACCATGATTTTTTGGGATTGTGAGATTACCATGATTACAATTGTCGAGGTAATCATGTGAATCAGGCGAATCGAGGTTGAGACCGCGCAGAACTGTCTTTGCTATCCCGAAAACTCGAACGCATAACCTGACCGATATTGATCACCGCCATTCATTATTGTGCGTGGTGTTTGGTGGATTCTATAGATCGGTCCTTTTTCGGGGTCTTGCTTCCCTACGATTTTTTCCGTAAATTACCTTGCTTTTTTGTGTCGAGGAAACTAAAACCTCACTATTTCTTCTCGTTTGAATGTTTTTCAGTCGAACTGCACCTTAATGTTTGAAGAATTAAGTCAGAAATTAGAGCTCGTTTTCAAGAAGCTTCGCGGCCAGGGCAAGATCACCGAGGCAAATATCGCCGAATCTCTCCGCGAAGTGCGCAGGGTGCTCCTCGACGCGGACGTAAATTACAAGGTCGTCAAACAGTTTATCGACGATGTCCAGCGAAGGGCCGTCGGCAAAGAGGTTCTTCAAAGCATTACACCGGGCCAGCTCATCATCAAGATCATTCATGATGAGGTTATAAAACTCCTGGGAACATCGCGCGCTGAAATTCGTTTTTCTCCTACGCCGCCGACCGTTATTCTTGTGGCGGGATTGCAGGGTTCCGGAAAAACGACATTTTCCGCGAAGCTCGCAAACTTTCTTAAAGGCAAAGGGCATTTCCCGCTCCTGGTTGCCGCGGATACGCACCGTCCTGCTGCAATCGACCAATTAGAAATCCTGGGCAAGGAAATCCAGGTTCCCGTGGTCGTCGACCGGGAACATGGCGCTGTGGAAATCGCAGTAGGCTCGATCGACCATGCCCGAAAGTCGGCCCGCGACGTTGTGATTATCGACAGCGCCGGCCGTTTGCATGTCGACGAGGAGATGATGCGCGAGGTAGAGACGATCAAGGCGAAGGTTGCTCCGCACGAGATTCTCTTCGTTGTGGATTCGATGACCGGCCAGGATGCCGTCAACAGCGCGAAAGCTTTCCACGACCGTCTTGATTTTGACGGCATCGTTCTGACGAAGCTCGACGGGGACACGCGCGGAGGTGCCGCGCTGTCCATCTGTGCCGTAGTGAACAAGCCGATCAAGTTCATCGGCGTCGGTGAAAAACTCGATGCCCTCGAAGCGTTCTATCCCGATCGGATGGCGTCACGCATTCTCGGGATGGGCGACGTTGTGACGCTCGTCGAAAAGGTTCAGCAGCAGGTTGATGAACAGAAGGCGCGCACGCTGGAAGAGAAATTCCGGAAAGCGCAATTTACGTTCGAAGATTTTTTCGACCAGCTTCAGGAGATAAAGAAAATGGGGCCGCTTCAGCAGGTGCTGGGCATCATCCCCGGGATGAACAGGCTGCCGTCGAACATGGAAATCGGCGACGATGCCCTTGTCCATGTCGAGGCCATCATCCAGTCCATGACGAGGGAGGAACGTCAGAAGCCCCACATCATCAGCGGTGAGCGACGGCGTCGCATCGCACGGGGAAGCGGGACATCCGTGCAGGAAGTCAATAAGGTTCTGAAGCAATTTGACGAGATGCAGAAAATGATGAAGAAGTTTTCGAAAGGCAAGATACCGCAGGCACTGCGCGGAATGCAGTTACCGGTGTAAATTTTTCAATAAACCTATAATATCAACAAAAGGAGTAGAGAGTTTTGGTTAAACTACGATTGCGGCGAATAGGAAAGAAAAAACAGCCGATGTACAAAATTGTCGCGACGGATTCTCAGGCGTCGCGTGAAGGCAAGATCATTGAGTCTATAGGTTCCTACCATCCCCTGGCGCAACCCGTTCTCATCGAAGTTAATGAGCCGCGCCTTTTCCTGTGGCTGAAGCGCGGTGCGCAGCCGACGGACACGCTGCGCAGTCTCTTGCAGCGCAAAGGCTTGTGGCTCAAATGGAGTCTGGTCAAAAAAGGAGTAGATGAACAGACGATTGCCGTCGAACTCGAGAAGTGGCAAATGCTGCAGGCTGAGAAACTGAATCGGGAAAAGGAAAAGAAAGCGCGGCGCAAGGCAGCACGCAAAAAGAAAGCGGCTGCCGAAGCCCCTGCGGTACCCGCGGCCTCAGCACCGGCCACCGAAGCCCCTGCGGCACCCCCGGCCTCAGCGCCGCCGGCACCGGCCACCGAACCGGCACCGGCAGCACCGGGCGCCGAACCGGCACCGGCAACACCGGCCGCCGAAGCACCTGCGGCACCGGCAACAAGTGCTTGAGGAATCGACCATAAGAATGTAATAGCACAAAAACTCTAGTAAACGATAACTGTAGTTGTTCCACAGCTGAATACATGGAGGGTCCATGAAAGAATTCGTTGAGTACATTGCGAAACAACTTGTCGATCAGCCCGAAAACGTTGTCATCGAGGAAGAAACAAAGGATGACGAGCTTATCGTGAAGGTGAAGGTTGCCCAGCCCGATATCGGAAAGATCATCGGCAAGAAAGGAAGAACAGCCTTTGCCTTGCGTACGCTTGCAAGCGCCGTCGGAAAGAAAAACGGCAAAAGAGTGCGAGTCGAAGTGCAAGAGTAGTTGTCTGTGGCAGGTGACTCTCAGGATCGGTTGGAGATTGAACACGCGTATGTCGTGGGTAAAATTACAAAATGCTTTGGTGTGCGGGGATATGTCGCGGTGCATTCTTACACGCAATCGCCGGGACGAATAAAAGACTTTCATGTTTTTTTTGTTGGTACGTCGATGCGTGAACACGAGTGCTATGATGTCGAGGACGTTCGGCGACGGGGCCGGTCTGTTTTTGTAAAATTCAGGTCGATCGACGACCGGACAACTGCCGAAAAGCTTGTCGGCATGTATCTGTTCGGCGACCGTCGGGAAGTCGCGCAACCCGCCAAAGGAACGTATTTCGTCGACCAGATTGTCGGTTGCAAAGTGTGGTCGGATGAAGGGAATTTCCTGGGTATAATCGGGAGTGTGCTGAAGCTTCCGGCTCAGGATGTCTGGGTTGTCACGGACGGCGATAAAGACCATTGGATACCGGCGGTGAAGCAGTTTATCCGCAGCGTCGATACGAAAGAACGTAAGGTCGTCATCAACGTGATTGAGGGTTTGATCGAAAACGAAAAATCGAGCAAAGGCCCATGAGAATTGATGTCATCACCGGCTTTCCGAAATTGCTCCGGAGCCCCCTCAATGAGAGCATGATCCGCCAGGCAAAGAGGAAGAAGCTCGTCCAGATAAGAGTTCATGACCTGCGCAAGTTCGCGCGGGATAAGCATCGCACGATTGACGATGTGCCCTACGGCGGGGGCGCGGGAATGGTTCTCAAACCGGAACCGATATTCGAGTGCGTGGAGCACCTGCAGTCGCGACGGTTGTATGACGAAGTGATCTATCTCACCGCCGACGGCGATCTGTTTCACCAAAAGCTCGCCAACGAATTATCGTTAAAGAAAAATTTGATGTTTCTGTGTGGACACTACAAGGGAATCGATGAGCGTGTCCGCCAGGGGCTCGTGACAAGGGAAATCTCGATTGGGGATTATGTCCTGACGGGCGGTGAGCTTGCGGCGCTTGTCGTCATCGACGCGGTCGTACGGTTGATCCCTGGCGTGCTGGGCGACGGCGAATCGCTGTTGACCGACTCGTTTCAGGATGATCTCCTGGGCTGTCCGCAGTACACGCGACCGCCCGTGTTTCGGTCGCTAAACGTGCCGGAAGTACTGCTTTCAGGCAACCATAGAGAAATCGATCGCTGGCGCCTGGAGCAACGGAAAGAAAGAACGAAACTGCGACGGAGTGAATTAATATCCGAAGGCTTGTAAAGCACTATATTGGGATCACTAAAGAAGAAGGAAGCACAACGATGGAAAAACTCAAATTAGTCGAAGCGATGTATCAGCGAACCGATTACCCGGCATTTAATCCGGGAGATACGGTCAATGTTCATGTCCGCGTCATCGAAGGAGACAAGGAACGCATTCAGCAGTTCCAGGGTGTCGTCATTTCGAAACGGGGAGCCGGGCTGGGAGCGACGTTTAACGTCCGAAAAATATCGAACGGCGTGGGCGTGGAGCGCATCTTTCCGCTCCATTCACCACGGATCGCAAAGATCGAAGTTGTGAAAGCGGGCAGGGTCCGGCGTGCAAAGTTGTACTATTTGCGTGAACTTGCTTCAAAGCAGATTCGCCAGAAGACGTCTGCCTCAATATAAACCGTGCTGCGGCTCGGGATCATCGAACATCTTTACGCGCAACCGCTCTTTCACCGGCTGGTTGAACAGGCGAAAGGTGTGTCGCCTCCCTTCGAGCTTCTCAGATCCCGTCAAACCGGGACTGGCACCCTTGCGGTGGAGCTCCGTCAAAAGCGACTTGACGGAGCTTTTTTGTCTCCCATCGACTACGCGAAAGACTACGCGATGTATCGTGTGGTGCAGGGCGTCGGTGCGGTTTCGCGGGGCGAGAGCGGCACCATCGGATTGTTGTTTAAGGAGAACCTCCGTGGGATAGAAACCCTCGCCGTCGACGTGGTTTCGACATCGGAAATCGTCCTTGCGCATTTGATCCTGAAAGAAAAATACGGCGTCGCTCCGCAAATCGTGCCGGTCTCCGGCCTGGCTGAGGATTCTCTGAAGAAAGCTGATGCGATGCTCCTTGTCGGTGATGCGGCGCTGGCAATGAGCCGGAAATCGAACAAGATAGACCTTGTGGATGAATGGACGGACCTCACGGGGCTGCCCTACGTTCATGGTTTTTGGGTCACCCGGAAAGCCGGACTGACTGCGGTGCAAACGAACTATCTGATCGAGAGTGCCGAGGCGGGCAAGAATAATATCGAGAACATCATACCCTCGTCCGAGCTTGAGTACATCGGGCAATTTAAATATGATTTGAACGATGAAGCGCTCGACGCAATGGGGGAGCTGTTCCACATGGCGTATTACCACGGTATCCTGAAGGATATTCCTAATGTGAGGTTTCACGGGGTCGGAGATGAACCGCTTCCTCCATCGGTCATATTGAATTGACATGCATTCCCGGGGTCCACAAAAGGTTAAACGATGAAAATTTCAATCCGCGTGAAACCGAATGCGCGCAAAAACGAGGTCAAGCCCCTCGGGGACAATACATTTCTCGTCAGTGTGACCGCACCGCCTGTCGACAACAGGGCGAATGAGAAAATGATCGAGGTGTTGGCTGAATATTTCGGAAGGCCGAAACGCACCATCTCCATCCTGCGCGGAACCACGGCGAAACAAAAAATTGTCCAGATCACATGATGTGACCGGCGGTGAAAACCGGAATCCCGGCCACGCCGTGAATCTTGTTTTGTATCTCTTTTCCACCCTGGGCTCTTGTTTATGTGGCACGAATGTGTCTGGAGCGTGGCATGTAAGCTCTCTGTGAAAGATTAAACATCATCACGCTCCCGATGTCTGATTCCATCCCGGTTTGTTGGGTCGGTGATCTATGACAGATCGCGCATCTCAAATCTCCTATCCCGATTCTTCCTTTGCTTCCCACCGTCACTTTTCTTACATTTTATCTGCCGTATGCACAGAAGGAATCTTAAAGGCCTGACCCTCGAGGAACTGGAAGAGTTTGCCGTCGCGAGCAGCGAACCCAAGTATCGCGGTCGACAACTCTTCGATTGGTTATACGCAAAGGAAGCGTCCTCGTTCGCCGAAATGACGTCTATTTCCAAGTCATTCCGGGGGAGATTGGAATCGCGTGCGACGATCGGCTCGATGGGACTCGTTCAGGTTCAAGAATCCGGCCACGACGGTACGACAAAATTCCTCTTCGAGCTTTCAGATGGCAAACGGATCGAGACCGTGCTGATCCCGCCGAGAACCCTGTTCAAGGGTTCCGAGACGGACGACGATGAAGAGCAGAAACGATTAACGCTCTGCATTTCGACGCAGGCCGGCTGCCCGCTGGACTGCAAATTCTGCGCGACCGCGACGATGGGTTTTCTCAGAAACCTCACACCCGGTGAAATTGTCGATCAACTCCTGCAGGTGAGGAAGATCTGCGGCAAAAAAGTCACAAACCTCGTTTACATGGGCATGGGTGAACCGTTGCTGAATTATGAGAACGTCATGAAGTCCGTTGAGATCATAACGACGGGCATGGGAATTGCTCCTCGCCGCATAACGGTTTCGACAGCGGGGTGGGTGCCGGGAATTCGACAGATGGCGGATGAGCGCCGGAAGGTGAAGCTAGCGGTATCGCTCCATACCCTGGACGAAGACCTCAGGACGGATTTGATGCCGGTGAATAAAAAATACGGTGTTGACGGGCTTCTCGACGCGGTGCGGTATTACTACCGCATGGTGAAACGACCGGTTACGTTCGAATATATTCTCTTCGGCGACTACAACGACCGTGACGAAGACATAGCACGGCTTGTCAAACTCTCGAAAGATGTCCGGTGCAAAATCAATATCATTCCCTTTCACGCCATCGGGTTAACACGTCCCGGGAGTTTATCGGCAACGCTCCGACCGGCATCGTCGGTTCGGACGGATGAGTTTGTCCGTAAACTTCGCGAAGCCCGTGTTGCGGTATTTGTCCGCAGTAGCGCCGGCGAAGACATAAACGCGGCTTGCGGTCAGCTCGCCGCCCGAGCAGTGCAGAAACGGCGAACGTCAAGTATTTCATCACTCCAATGCTCCCCCATCTCATAAACTCGAGTTCTATGATCCGTAATCAACTATTGACCTTGTTCTGTATCTTCTCCGTTCTCTCGGCCAAAGAGAAACAAAATCCGACGGAACATTTTGAGCGGGAGCGAACGTACCACGTCGTGCATTACCGCCTCAATCTTGAGCTCGATGAACTAGCGAAAACCTGCATCGGGGACGTGAGCATCAAGCTCGTCCCGCTTCGCACGAAACTCGATACGGTACGGATCGATGCCGGTGAAATGAATATCGACCGTGTGACAATGAATGGCCGCCCCCTCGATTTTCATCAAACGGGTGAAACACTCTTCGTGGCAATGCAAAAACTGTACGTTCGACTGGACACGCTGACCCTGGATGTTTCTTACCGTCTTTCATCGCCGAAGAAGGGTATCTATTTTATTCAACCGGACAGCGGTTCTCCGGAACATCAATGGCAAATCTGGACACAGGGAGAGAATCTGGACAATCACTACTGGTTTCCGTGTTATGACTTTCCCAACGACAAGTCGACGAGCGAAATGATCGTCACGGTGAATGACCGCTTCACTGCAATCAGCAACGGGAAGTTGATCGACGTGAAACATGATAGAGAGAAACACAAGGCCACCTATCACTGGTTCGAAGGGAAGCCGCATTCCTCGTATCTCATTTCGTTGGTGGTGGGTGAGTATGTTGACTTGAAGGATGCATGGGGACAGCTTCCCATCTCGAACTATGTGTACAAGAGCCAGAAAGATGTCGGGATGCTGTCATTCAGCAAAACACCGAAAATGATAGAGTTCTTCTCGCGAAAAATAGGATATACCTATCCGTGGGAAAAATTCGCGCAGACGGTCGTGCACGATTTCATGTTCGGCGGGATGGAAAATGTGAGCGCCGTGACTCTCACCGATTGGACAATTCACGACGAGCGGGCGCATCTGACGGAATCCAGCGACGGACTGGTCGCGCACGAGCTCGCGCATCAGTGGTGGGGCGATTTGCTGACCTGCCGCGATTGGAGCCATGCCTGGCTGAACGAGGGCTTTGCTACGTACTTTGATATTCTCTTTCAGGAATACGATAAGGGGCACGATGAGGCCGAGAAAATGATCCTCGACACCCAGCAAGGCCTCGTCGTTACCGACGTCGCGGAACGTCGGCGCCCGACAGTGTGGAACCGGTACGTCAATCCAATGGAGCTGTTTGATAATCATATCTATGGTAAGGGCGCTTGCGTGTTGCACATGCTGCGGTTTATTCTCGGGGATGACCTGTTCTGGAAGTCCATGAACCACTACGCTCACAAATTTGCTTTTCAGAACGTTGAGACGAATGATCTGAAAGTTGCGATTGAAGAGGCAACCGGGTATAACCTCTACTGGTTTTTCGACGAGTGGCTCTACAAGGCGGGTTATCCCGAGTTGTTCGTCAGGTCTTCCTGGAATGAAGCCACCAAGTCTCTCCAGCTGAGCGTCCGGCAAACTCAAACGGTCGATTCCCTGACCGGGATATTCAGGACCCCGGTGGATGTGGAAGTTTGGGTCGATGGAATGCCTCACACGTATCGCATAACACTGTCGCAGGTTGAAGACCAGTACTCTTTTCCCGCCGCATCGAAGCCGCAGTTGGTCATTTTCGACAAGGGGAGTTGGATACTGAAGAAGGTTGATTTTGAAAAAACTCCGGATGAATGGATATTCCAACTTAACCACGCCACCGAGGGAGTGGATCGCATCCTGGCGATCAGAGGATTCCTCGGCCTTGTCGACTCCGCGAACGTAACGGAAGCGCTTGCCAAAGCAGCCGCATCGGATCCATTCTGGGATGTTCGCCGGAACGCAGTGTATACTCTTGCCGGCTCGAAAAAGTCCGAAACAGTGGACAGGATTGTTCAGGCATGTCGAGACAAAGACGCGCGGGTCCGTCAGGCGGCTGTTGGCGCGCTTGGCAACTTCAAGGGCGACAAGGTCGTTGCGACTCTCAAAGATGCATTTGAGCACGATTCGAGTTATTCCGTGGCGGCATCGGCATTGTCCATGCTCGCGAAGGTGGATTCGGCAAATGTCAAGACGTATTGCTCTGCGGCGTTGCAGCGGACTTCACATCATGAAATCATTCGCTCGACGGCACTGCGCGTCCTTTCTGGTCTGGGAGACGAGGATGCGCTGAGCACGATTACATCGTTCAGCAAATACGGCAACGATCAAAACCTTCGCGTGGAGTGTCTGGGTCTGCTCGGACGCGTCTGGAAGCAACGGACGGACGTCGTCGACTATCTGATCACCGTGTTGCACGACCCAAGTGTTCACGTACGCCGGGCCGCCATCGACATCCTCGGGTCGCTCGGAGACAAGCGGGCCATCGAACCGCTTGAGGAGAGTGCCGCCAGGGAGACCGACGCCAGGCTCGCTAAGTCGGCCCAGGATTCCATAGAAAGAATCCAGGAAGCACAGCATTAAAAACTCTTTATGTAGGAGGGACGTTTATGCGAATCATTATTTTTGGACCGCCGGGAGTGGGGAAAGGAACCCAGGCGAAATTACTCTCTGCCACATTGTCGATTTTCCATATCTCGACCGGCGACATGCTGCGGGAAGCAGTCTCGGAGGGCTCGGAGCTGGGCCGCAGAGCGAAGGAAATCATGGATGCCGGACAACTCGTTTCCGATGATATTATGATTGGTCTTATTCGCGGCATGTTGAAGTCGGAGAGAACCCGGAAGGGATTCATTCTCGACGGATTTCCGCGGACCATTCCGCAAGCGGAGGCGCTTACAAAGCTGCTCGATGAGCTGGGGTTGCGGCTTGATGCCGTGGTCAGCATGGAAATCGGAGACGAAGAGGTGGTCCGACGTTTGAGCAGTCGCAGGACTTGCCGCGCATGCGGAAAAATCTACAGCCTCGTAGGTGATTCGCTGAAGGACCCTACGAAATGTCCTTCCTGTGGCGGTGAGCTTTATCAGCGTGACGACGATAAACCCGAAACGGTCCGGTCGCGCTTGAAGGTTTATGCCGTGTCTACAGCGCCGGTCAAGGATTACTACAAGCGTTTGGGAATGCTGCGGACGGTCGATGCGTCGGGAAGCGTCGACCGGATCAATAGCGCAATTCTTGCTCTGCTCCGTTGATGTTTTCCTGGCGCTCTCCCCGGTCACTTCCTCTCCTCGTCGCTCATCGCGGCTCATCAACCCTTGCGCCGGAAAATACTCTTGCCGCGTTTCAACGAGCGCTCACCGACGGTGCCGACGCGATTGAGCTGGACGTCCGCCTTTCTCACGACGGCGAAGCGGTCGTCATCCACGACGCCCGGCTGGAGCGGACGACGGACGGCCGGGGAAGGGTGAAGGATTGCAGTCTCGAAGAACTGAAGCGGTTGAGTGCCGGGGCATGGTTTCACAAGAGATTCTCGTCGGAACGAATTCCAACCCTCGACGATGTGTTCGAATGTATTGGCGGGAAAATGGGTGTAAATATTGAAATAAAAACAGAACCCTCCCGTCGCCTGACGGGAGAAATTGTCGAACGATGCATTCACGTCGTTCGCAGACATCGCGCGTCGGGATACGTGATGATCTCTTCGTTTCATCATCCATTCGTGAATTACGCGAAAGCTCTTGACCCGGGGATAACGGCAGGCGTTCTCTATCATCCCGTGCGGCATTATCGGCGGTCTGCAGGTGTGCTCGTTGCAGCAGCGAATGCCGATTTTTTTATTTGTCATAGGAATGCAATCTGGGGGAAAAACATTCGCAGAATACACAAGAACGGATATCTGGTCGGCGTGTATACCGTCGATACGAAGAAATCACTGGAACGCATGCTCGGCATGGGTGTCGACTGCGTTTTCTCAAATGACCCTGGGAAAATGAAACGGGAATTGATTCGGAAATGAGACTATCATTCTCACTGCGGATGTTATTGAGAGGCTGCTCGTTGAAACAAGCAATGATCCCCGGCTTGTTGTTGGCGATATCCACTATTATCGTTTCCGGCTGTGGGGGGGAGAGTTCTGAGAAGAAGCTGAGGGATGCTCGTGCTCTGAATGACAAAGCCCGGTCGCTATTCTACCAGCGGCAGTATCCCGAGGCGATGACAGTCGTTCGAAAGGCGATGAACGCGAACAGTGAGTTGCAGCAGGATTCCGCGCTCACGGAAAACTACTTGCTCCTCGGTCTCATCCAGCGTGCGCTGGGCCAATACGACAGCACCCTGACGACGTTACGTTATGTTCTGGAGCGAGCCCACCTCATGACAAATCCGCTTATAGAGCGAAAAGGGAAAATAGCCCTCGCGGATTTTCTCACGGCAATGCGGGTGTATGGAGACGCCGTGTCTCTCGCGACCGACGCCGCAACCTCATCAAAATTCTCTTCGGACTGGGAGAGTCTCCGTTCTTCGCTGCTCGTCGCCTGCTCGGCTAATCACGGACTCGGGCATCAGGACGCTGAGCTGAAAACGTTGGGGGAATTGCTCAAGGTCGAGGTCGAGAGACTCGGCGGTCAGGACGCGGCCCTGGTGTTCGAGGGGCGGCTGGGTGCCTTCGCGGCTGCCTGTCGGCCTGACAGTGTTCGGTCGGCCTTCGAAGAATGGATGCGGCTCTCCCGGTTCAAAGGCGATACCCTCTCGGTCGCACGCGCCTATCTCCGGTGGGGGTTGTATAAGCAATCAGTGCATCAGTACGATAGTTCCTTCCACGCACTTTCGAAGGCATTGGATGTGTTGAACCTCCGTCCCGACCTGTTGCTGCAATGCCGGCTTCTTTGTTCGCTCGGCAACCTTGCTTTTCGGCAGAGGAATTTTGACAACGCGAAGCGTTACTACAAGGACGCGCTGGAGCTGATTCACAAAGAAGGAAACTGTCCCCTGGAGATAATGGTCAATGTTCAGCTACTTGCCTGCGATTTGCACTTGAATAGGAGTATGAACAAGCAAAACCTTGATGAGATCAAGGAAAAATGCACGGCACTCAAGGACACGTGTGACCAGATGGGCTTTCGGGAGGGGAAAGCGGTCGCGCTCTTTTTCCTGGGAAGACTGGCCGAACGGCGCAATGAATTCGCGGCTGCCCTCACCTCGTACGATCGGGCAAGGGAGGAATACGAACAGAACCTCCTTCCCGACGGTGATTCCGATGCATCTCAGGTTATTGAATCATTCATGGAGGGCGGGCAAACCGGCTGGTACGAAGCGCCACTGCAGCTTCAATGTTCCGTCGAAAATGTTGAGAATGCCTTTGAGCTAATGGAACGCAGGAATCTCTCTGATGCGATTCGTTTCTTTTCACTGCTCAAGATTGCAACTCCGAGCGACGTGGTGAATCGGAGCATTGCCGAGGTGCAATGGAAACGGGCGGGGCTGTCGCTGCTTGAACAGACCATCGCACAGGAACTTGCGGACGGGAAAAGAGAAAACATCGACCGGCTTCATGGTTTGCAGGAGCTTTACCCTCTGAGGCTGATCGAATTATCGGAAGCAGAAAACGAGTTGGCGGCGGCCAGTGCTTCCTATCAATGGCTCCTGCGTCTTCAGCAGCCCAGGCTCAAGGAGATTCAGGACAAACTGAGCGCAAACAACGCTGTCGTCGAGTTCATGCCGCTCGCGAACAGTCTGTGCATCATCGTCGTAAGGAAGGATTCCGCCGTGATGCGGAGTGTCCCTGTAAATCGAGACTATCTATTTTCGTTGGTCAACGAGTACAAGAGCTTGATTTCAGACGCCCGGCTCAGCGGTCAGGTTTCCTCTTTTAGTAAAAGTGCAGCGCTCAGCCGAACGAATAAACTTTCGCAGATGCTGTATACCCTCCTCGTAGGCCCGGTCCGGCCGCTGTTTCCGGCCGCATCCGGAAACGCGCGTGTGGGGGGAAAACTGTACTTGGTGGTTCCGAAGGAATTCGGATATCTTCCGTTGCACACGCTGCGAACGTTTGAGAATAATAAGCTCACATCGCTCGATCAGAAGTTCAACGTCAGTTATTTGCCTTCCGCGGCAGTGCTTTTGTTTCCCTCTGTAACGGAAACGGTCGTGCACGATGTTGTCGGATGTGGCTGCGCGGGAAACACGTCCTGGGATGTAGAATATGAGTTGAAGGATATTCACGCCTTTTATGACAAGGCAAAGTTGCTCTTCGACACGTCGGCGACGCTTGAAAACCTGGCGCATCTGCACTATGACCTTCTGCAGATAACAGCCGAGTTCTCCCTTGACACCGCCCGCCCGGGCAATTCATACATCGTGCTCTCTGATGGCGCGACGGCCGCGGGCATGCGGGAGATTCCGCTCGGAAAGATGCTCGCCCTTCCATCGCCGCAGACGTTATTGTTCAGCAATATCTCGTCCATTCCCGGAGGCTTGTTTCGTTATGCTCCGTTTGCGCTCCTGGCGAACGGCACGCAGACGGTGATTGCAACGATGTGGCAAGGGGAAAGAAAGTCCAAGAAATATTTTGGCGAAGTGTTTTACACTAACTTGCAGCTCGGTGCCTCCGCGAGCGTTGCCTATCAGCAAGCAGTCGTTGCGCTCGGCAACAGGGAAGAATTCTCCCCCGTCACCATGTCGGGATTGTATTACCAGTTTGGGAGGTAAGGCAGGTATGCTTGTAATGCTTCGAGAAGCCCTCTGGCGAGAGCTTCATCACACCGGTCCGGCGGTTACTCTCTCCTAATCTTCACTGTCCCGAGTCCCGCTTCGATGTGCATGTTGAGCCGTCCCGAAGCCGTCCGGAAATTCTGGCTGTAGTAAACATTTTCCTCGCGTTCCGAGAAATCCGCTTTGTCAACATCAAAATGGGAGAGCCAATTTTTCTCGTAGGAAATCTTCGTTCCGAATTCCTCGGGAATGGTAATCGTGAGGGTTCCAAGTCCGAGCTCAATGTCGACATCGACTTCCTTGTCGAGCTTGCCGCCGAAGTCGAGCGAATAGGTTCCAACGCCCCCTGAGAACTTCATGTGGTTGAAGTTCGCGTTGCATAATCCTTCGGCGCGAAATTTGCTCAGCCCGGCCTCAAGATTAAGATTCTGAATAACCTTCTTGTTCGGGCGGTCGAACCGAAATGTCACGGAGCTTGCTCCGGTCGAGAGTGTGAGGTCCTTCACCAGCAGGTCGGAGAAATCAAGGTCGGCTTTCCCCAGGCCCATCTCGATGTCGAAAGCTATCGGGACGGCGTCGGTGAACTGAAGTCGCCATGTGCTGGATTCCAGATGTCCGATATGAATCCCCGACCTGTCCCGTTTCCGATCATGCTTTCCTTCTGTATTGCCTCCGGTATTGATGTCGAGGTATCCGACGTCGTCCTTCACCGAATAAGAAATGCAATCGCTCAGGTCGTTCACCTTCTCGATGTCGGCGTCGGCGTCAAGGATCTTGGAAGAACTGCCCTTCGAGAGGTAAATCGTTCCCAGGCCGGCATCCAAACTGACCTTCACTTCGCGTTCTGTCGTGGCCGGGATGCTCTTTGCGATGTGGTTGGATTCAAAATAATAAAATCCCACCGCGGTGAGAACAAAAAGGGCTGAAATGATGACAAGCAGGGGGAATATGTTATAACGCTTGCGCATGTCTTCTCTACTTATAGCCTACGAAAAAAAAGGAGGAGGTTTTCAATAATGTGATATCTTGTCCCTGAGGAACTTGTACATTATCTCACGCGCGCGGAAAATGTGTGCTTTCACCGTGCCAATGGGCAATTTCAGGATTTTTGCAATTTCGGCGTAATCCCGTTCCTCCGTGTGGCGCAGAATAATGACACGCTTGTATTTTTCGGGAAGAAGAGCGATGGCTTCTTCCATTAAGGCCTTTCGCTGCTGCTGGATGATGCTCTTGTCGGGCTGATAGGTTGTGTCGGGGAGCTCAAAAGAATAATCACTCTCGTCGGACGCGATCGGTTTGTCGATCGAAAATGTCTCCAGTTTGTGCTTTCGAATGTAGTCAATCGTGTTGTTCGTCGCGATTTTGTATAGCCACGTCGAGAACGCGAACTCCTCGTTGAAGTTTTTCAGCGAGGCAAATGCCTTCACGAACGCTTCCTGGGTAAGATCCTCAACATCTTCCTTGTGGCGAATGAGCCGGTAGATCAGATTAGAGAGTGAGGCGCGGTACTTTTTCATCAACCGTTTGTAAGCTGCCTGGTTGCCGCGGAGGGCAGCGTGAATTAAGGCCCTGTCTTCTTTGCGAGTTTCGTTCTTCGCAATCGACAAAGGCTGAGGGATCGGTCCCTCGTGTGGATGTTTCTTAACTTGGCGAACTAACTTTTTCTTCTTACGGGGCATTTCGCGTTTTTTACTTCACGACAACCATCGTCAAAGTACGGAAAAAATGCGCGACGTGCAAGAGGTGAATTTGAATAATTGAGGGATTTTGGTTACCTTGAAAATAATTCTATCACCATTGACTTCTCATGTTCATTACCTTCGAAGGCCTCGATTACTCCGGAAAGACCACGCAGGCGGCGCTTCTCGTCAAGCGCCTGCAGCAGCTCGGCCGGGAGGTTCTCTTGCTGCGCGAGCCCGGCGGTACGGAAATCTCGGAGAAGATTCGCACCATCCTCCTCGACAATCGGAACCGTGAAATGAGTTTGAAGGCCGAATTGTTCCTGTTTTCCGCCGCGCGGACACAGCTCGTCAGCCAGGTCATTCGCCCGGCACTCCAACGCGGTACGATCGTCATCTGTGACCGGTTTCATGATTCAACGACGGCCTACCAGGGATACGGGCGGGGGCTGAATCTGGCTGATGTCCACAGGATCAATGCCATCGCGACGGATGGAACGATACCGGACGTCACGCTGTTTATTGATATTGTACCCGATGAGATTATTCGCCGGCGTTCGCTGGCCGGGCAATCTGCCGACAGGATGGAATCATCGGGACGACAGTTCTATGAAAAGGTCCGGCAGGGCTTTCTGTCGCTCGCTCAATTCGAATCCGGGCGCTTCGTCGTTATCGACGGAATGGATTCGGTGGAAATAATCCACGGCCACATTTGGAATGCTATTCAACAACGCTTGCGTTAATGAGGAGTTTGAAATGAAGAAAGGTTTTATGACCGGAAAGAAATGGTTCCCGTTCGTTTTGCTCGTCGGAGTCGTCGCGCTGAGTGGATTCATCATCGGGTTCAAATTTTCTGACACCGACTATCTGTTCAGAATCAGCAAAGGGATTGACATTTTCGGCCATGTCTACAAAGAAGTCACGATGAATTATGTCGATGAAGTTGACCCGGAAAAATTCATGGAAGGCGGGATCGATGGAATGTTGGGTGCGCTTGACCCGTACACTAATTTCATCGGGGAAAACGAGGGCGACGAGGTTGAGTTGATTACCTCCGGAAAGTACGGCGGCATCGGTGTTACGATTGGCTTGCGCGACGGCTACATTACGATTCTATCTCTCCTTGAAGGATATTCTGCTCAGCGCCAGGGATTACAACCAGGCGACCGTATTCTCGAAATCGACGGGAAGCCCGTGATCGGAGTTAAGCCGGATGCCATTCGCTCGATGACCCGCGGCGAACCCGGGACGGAAGTGCGTATGAAGATCGACCGCGAAGGGGAAAAAGCACCCCTGAACTTTGTGTGCGTCCGGGAGGAGATTCTGTTAAAGAATATTACGTATGCGGACTTCATCGACAGCGGCATCGCGTATGTCCGGCTTGAACGATTCTCTCGTGGCGCCGGCGACGAACTGCGCCTCGCAATAAAAGACCTGAAAATGAAAGGCACGATCAAGGGTGTAATCCTCGATCTGCGTGACAACCCCGGCGGATTACTCGATGTCGCGGTGGACGTTGTCGAGAAATTCGTCCCGAAAGGAAGTCTGATCGTCAGCACACACGGACGCCAGCCTGAATCGGAGAAGAAATATATCGCCGCTGAGGAGCCCATGCTTCTCGACGTTCCGCTCCTCGTTCTGGTGAATCACAACAGCGCGAGCGCGAGCGAAATAGTGGCCGGCGCGATTCAGGACCTGGACCGGGGCATCATCTTCGGAACCCGGACGTTCGGCAAGGGACTGGTGCAAACGATCCTCCCGCTCGTGTACGGCACACAACTGAAAATAACTACCGCGAAGTACTATACGCCAAGCGGTCGCTGCATCCAGGAGATCGATTACATGCATAAGAGCAAGGACGGTGTCTTCACGGTCACACCCGATAGTTTGCGGCGTGGATTCAAAACGTTGAAAGGCCGTTCGGTGTTCGAATCGGGCGGAGTTACACCCGACTCCGTGGCCGGCGAGACGGAAACCGGCGCGATGTACAAAGAACTGCTGCGGAAGTCAATGTTCTTCAAATTTGCCACGAAATACGTTTCGCAGCACAAGGATTCGACCAGACCGGTACCTCCGCAGGAAGAAGTGCTCGGTGAATTTCAGAAGTTTCTGGATGAACAGCAGTTCACGTACCAGGATGAGGGCGAAAAGAAAGTTTCTGAGCTTTCGGAAATCGCCGAGCAATCGAAATACAGTCCGACCATCAGGGAAGAAATTGAACGCCTCAGAAAAGACCTCGGACAGGAAAAGAAATACAGCCTTGACCGGGACAAGGCGAATGTCCTCCGCGGATTGATGACGGAGCTTATGTTGCGTTACAAGGGGGACGCCGGGAGAATCGCCGCATCACTCGAAAATGACGAGCAGGCCAAAGCCGCGGCGAGCTTATTGTTGAATGGAAAGGAATACTCCCGGCTTCTATCGGTGAAGAAGACGAAGTAGGCCATCTCACATGGTTGTGGGAGGCGTGAGGAGCGCGGGGTTACTATCTCTCTTCGACTACAACCTTCGACGCACCTCCCATTGTTTTCTGCTGGTATCCAAGCTCCATCAGCTTTCCCTGAATGAGCATCAGCATCCTGTTGAAGTCGCCGCGCTCGTGGACGAAATCGACCTCGTCGGATGGAACGACCAGCAGCGGTCCGAGCTTATAGCCTTTGATCCAATCCTTATAATGACCAGCCAACTGTTCGAGATATGAGCGGGGAATGCTCTGTTCGAAGTCCCTTCCGCGCTTTGCGATCTGTGTCAGCAAAGTCTCGATCCGCGCGTCAAGATAAATGAGGAGGTCGGGCGGCTGAAGGTATTGCATCATCACGCGATACAATTCGACGTAATTCTCGTAGTCGCGCTTATCCATCTTGCCGATCATATGCAGGTTCCGTGCAAAGATTTCCGCGTCTTCGTAGATGGACCGGTCCTCGATGACACTTTCCGTTCCGTCAACAATACGTTTGTGGTCGTTGAACCGCTTTGAGAGAAAGTAAACCTGAAGGTTGAACGACCAGCGACCCATATCGGCGTAGAAGTCGGAAAGGTATGGATTATTGTCAACCGATTCGAAGAATGCTTTCCAGCCGTAGTGCTGGCTCAACAGACGGGTAAGAGAGGACTTCCCCGCGCCAATGTTTCCGGCGACTGCGACGAATATCTTAGTCTTCATACGTGGAAAGAATATAGAAGAATATTGCGTGAATCGCAAGCAAAAAAAACAATAAATCCCCGTGTGGTACCTCCTGACTCCTCGGTTTATCGCAGTACATACTTTCGTACTGTCTTTTCAAGGTTTTTGCTTTTCTTTTGAACAATTATTAGATTGCGGACGATCTCACAATCAATATTTGATCTTTACATGAGGTGTGTTATGAAACGAGTAGTTTTCTTGACCGCCGCTCTTACGCTCATTTTATTCTCTTGTAACAAATCACCGGTTGGACCGGCACAAAATCTTCCCCCGCGCGCGCTCACAACCGCAGAAAAGGAAATCATCTCGTCCGGAAACTCGTTTGGCTTTAAGCTCTTCCAGACTGTCGCTGCGTCCGACAGAGACTCGAATGTGTTTATCTCTCCGCTAAGCGTCTCAATGGCTCTCGGCATGACGCTCAACGGTGCAAACGGAACGACATACGACTCGATAAGGAATACGCTCGGATTCAACGGGCTGACGCAGAAAGAGATTAACGAAAATTTCAAAAGCTTGATGAGCCTACTGGAAGGTCTTGACAGTAAAGTAATTTTCCAGATTGCGAACTCTGTCTGGTGCCGCCAGAACTTCCAGGTTGAGCAGGATTTTATTACCACGAACAAATCATACTTCGATGCAGAGGTGATGGCATTAGATTTCTCACTCCCGACAGCTTCTCAGACAATCAATTTGTGGGTCGATCAGAAGACCAACGGCAAAATCCAGAAAATTGTTCCAGACCGTATCGACCCTCTCACCATGATGTACCTGATCAACGCGATCTACTTCAAAGGTACATGGACGTATCAGTTTGATTCAACCAACACAAGAGATACCCTGTTTACGTTGCCCGATGGAAAACAAACGACATGTAAGATGATGCACACTGATGGCTACTTCGACTACGCTGAGAATGACCAGTATCAAGCAGTCGATTTGCCCTACGGAATCGGTTCGTTTAGCATGACGATTGTGTTACCTAAGGCTGGTGTTGATCTTAACTCATTCGTCAATGGATTTACTGAAAACTTATGGCAGACTTTGACGAGAGAAATGCAGAAAGAAAAAGGTGAGCTGTACTTCCCAAAATTCAAACTTGAATACGAGAAATCGCTCAACGAAGTGCTTCAACTCATGGGGATGGGAATAGCATTTGATCCTGAGACTGCTGATTTCGCAAGAATCAACAAAGACCAAAGCCTACACCTGCACATCAGCAGCGTGACGCATAAGACGTTTGTGAACGTGGATGAGGTTGGAACAGAAGCGGCGGCGGCAACGTCGGTGGGAATAGGTACAGGGGCTGTCCTACCGACAAAACCACCATTCTTTATGCATGTTGACCATCCCTTTATGCTTATCATCTGGGATCATTACACCGAGGATTTGCTGTTTGTGGGAAAGATTCTGCAGCCGAAGCTGTAGGGCAAAGCTGCTTCGCTCTCGTTAAACGGTTCCTTTTTCTCTGAGAGTTTTGATTTGCTTCTTGGAATATCCAAGCTCTTCGAGAATCTCATCCGTGTGCTCACCCAGCAGCGGAGGGGGAAGCATCTTTACGCGCGGTGAATCAGACAGTTTGATGGGATTTCCAACCATCTTCAGCGTCCCGATGACCGGATGGCTCATTGATTCAATCATGTCTCTTTCTTTGAGTGTTGTCATCGTCAGGGCTTCACTGAGAGAATTGATGGTGCCGGCAGGTACGTCGGCTTTCGACAGGATCTTCATCCATTCCTTTGTTCCTTTGGTTTTCATGATGGGAATAAGGATCTGTTCCAGCGATTCTCTGTGGTCGACTCTGTTCGCATTTGCTGCAAACCGTTGATCTTCAAGTAGGTTCTCACGGCCGATCGCGTGGCAGAAACACCGCCACGCCGATTCGGTGGCCACGGCGATATTGATAAATCCATCCTTCGTCGCGTACATTTCATACGGAGTGATGGTTGGATGGCGGTTTCCCCTGCGGCTCACCTTGCGGGTCGACGAAAGCGCAATTTGCGATTGATAGGCAAACAGCGACACCAATCCGTCCAGCAAACTAATGTCGACAAGCTGTCCTTTGCCGGTTTTCTCCCTTTGGATGAACGCCAGCAAAATTCCTTCGAAAGCAAGATTGCCAGCGTTTACGTCGGCGAGGGATATGCCCACCTTGGTCGGAGGTCTATCCGGATACCCCGTCATATCCATCAATCCTGATTCCCCCTGTACAATGACGTCGTAGCTCGGCTGGTGGCTGCGGCTGCTGGTTTGTCCGTACCCGGAGATAGAACAGTAAATGATCCCTGGATTCAGTTTTTCCACCCTTGCGTAATCGAATCCCAGCTTTTCCATCACACCGGCGCGAAAATTTTCCACGAGAACGTCTGACTGACCGATAAGTTTTGCAAGGATCTCTTTGCTTTTATCCGCTTTCAAATCCAGGGTGACACTTTTCTTGTTTCGGTTGACGCTCAGGAAGTAAGCGCTTTCTCCTTTGATGAACGGCGGTCCCCATGTGCGCGTGTCATCCCCTTTCCCGGGCTGCTCGATCTTGATGACTTCTGCGCCCATGTCGCCTAGTTTCATTGTGCAAAATGGACCGGAAAGGATGCGGGTGAGATCGAGGACCCTGATCCCGGATAAGGGCAAGGCGATTGGGGACGTGCGATGTGAAATGTGCAATTTGGGTTTCATTGATTCATTTTCCTCTTTTCATAAGGGTTGCATACACCACAAACGCCACCGCGAAACCCACGAACCAGGCATTGGGAGTATTCACTTGGGATGATTGGAATGATTGGTATTCCGCTGTCTAAACTCCAGCATCTTTCTCGTTGGGAGAACACGCTTATATTCCTGATATTCTTCTGGAAACCCGGGACCAACCACTGCGTGGATGATCATACGGATCCCTATGATCTTGTAGCACAGTTCTTCTATTCCCTTTGTGATTCTAACAAGTTCCATGAGTTTGCCATCCAATAATCCGTTTAATCCCAGGTGAATTATCTCCTTTTCATCGCCATTCCATACACCGCGAACGCCACCGCGAACCCGACGAACCGGGCATAAGAAGCATTCACTTGGAATGATTGGGATGATTGGTATCCCGCTGTCTAAACTCCAACATCTTTCTCGTCGGGAGAACACGCTTATATTCCAGTTTCGCTTTTCCGAAGTTCACAAGTAAACCAATGTCGAGACCTGTATAACCAAGGTATTTAAGTACTTGGAACATGTGGACATTTGTCAAGAGATTAGTCGATTTGATTTCAAGGATGATTTTCTCGTCAATCAGAAAGTCCAAATAGTTGACTCCGATTTGAATATCTTTGTAGAGCATTGGTACCGGTGATTGTGCAATAAATGGAGTGTTGCCAGCTGCGAATTCTATCTCCAGCGCTCTTTGGTAATACGCTTCTGGAAATCCTGGACCAACTTCTGTGTGGATGTTCATACAGATCCCGATGATCTTGTAACACAGCTCCTCCATTTCCTTTGTAATTTTCAAGAGTTCCATGATAATCCCCTCCCAATAATCCGTTTAATCCCAAGTGAATCCCTTCTTCTTCATCAGAATTCCATAGACTGCAAACGCCACCGCGAAGCCGACGAACCAGGCATAAGAGGCATTCACTTGGGATGATAGGAATGATTGGTATCGTCGCCGCATTTATAACTTCCTGGCTGATAATTCCAATAATCTGTTTAATCCCAAGTGAATTGTCTTTTTCTCATCAGAACCGCATACACCGCAAACGCTACCCCAAACCCGACGAACCAGGCGTAATTGTATAAGCCCATCCAGAATGGCCCAATGGTTGCAGGGTCAATTACTCTGACCGTTCCGAGAAAACCGGGGACGTTTGGTGCGATGCCGACAAACAATGCAATGATCGCCGCCGGGTTGAAACCTCTGCTATAAGAATACTCGCTGTCGTGCAAGTACAAGTGGAGAGGATTGAGCTTCGTCTTTCGCAGTACGACATAGTCGCAGATCAAAATTCCGCCGATTGGTCCAAGCAGAGCCGAATAACCGACGAGCCATGTGAAAATGTACCCGCTCGGGTCTGCCACGAGTTTCCAGGGCTGGATCAAAATGCCGATAATGCCCGTGATCAGTCCGCCGATGCGGAACGTGATTTTTGACGGCCAGAGATTGGAAAAATCGTTCGCAGGGCTCACAACATTTGCGGCGAGGTTGGTCGCCAGCGTCGCGAGACACAGCGCGAACAAGGATACCGCGAGCACGATGGGATTGGTGAAACGGGTTACCAGGACGACCGGATCCCAAATCGGAGTGCCGTAGATTACGATTGTCGCGGAGGTCACCGCCACGCCAATAAAGGAGTACAATGCCATGGTGATGGGCAGACCGATCGCCTGACCAAGGATCTGGTCACGCTGCGAACGCGCGTAGCGGGTGAAGTCGGGGATGTTGAGCGACAGCGTTGCCCAAAACCCGATCATGCCGGTCAGGGATGGGAAGAAGACCATCCAGAACATTCCTTCCTTCGGCCCGCCGGGGACGAACTGCGACGGCTGCGAGAGTATCGGTCCGAATCCGCCTGCCTGTTTGTACGCCCATGCCAGCAGCACCAAACCAAGCAAAATAAGGAGCGGTGCTTTAATCTCGAGGAGGATGCGGATCGAATTGATGCCTTTGTAAATCACAAACATGTTGATGCCCCAGAAGAATAGGAAACATCCGAGCTGTGCGATATTGATCCCGAAGAACCAGGTCGGCAGCAATTCCCACGATGGCACATAAATGGTAATGATCTTGTAGATCGCCCAACCGCCGATCCACGACTGGATGCCGAACCAGCCGCAGGCCACGAATGCGCGAAGCAAGGCGGGAATGTTCGCGCCGCGCACCCCGAACGCCGCGCGGCAATAGACGGGAAAAGGTATCCCGTACCTCGTGCCGGCGTGCGCGTTCAGGATCATCGGAACCAGCACGATCGCGTTTCCAAAGAAAATGGTCAGTACCGCCTGGTACCAGTTCATACCCTCTGAAATGAGCGACGAGGCCAGCATGTAAGTAGGGATGCACGCCGACATCGAAATCCATAGCGCGGCGATGTTGTACGTCCCCCACTTGCGCTGCAAGATATTCGTCGGGGCAATGTCATCGTTGATGAGAGGGCTCTGGCGGACCTGTGAGATATCGAATTCGACCAACCCGCTGCCGCCGTGCATCCCTCGTGAAAGTACTTCTTTTCCCATTACATCGTCTATTGACTTCCGGGAAAGATAGAGGTTTTATTTGAAAGGAACAAGGGGGTCACTTCTTTCGTGGCGCACCAGAGAGAATTTTCGCCGGCTTCATCCACATTGATCAAGTCGACTTTGGGCGATCGCGGAGAAGAACAAAAGACATATCAACAGCATCGAGATAGCGCTCATGACTCATCTCCTGAATAATGGTAAACCAATCGTAATATAGCTGAATATTCGAATTCTCCAAGGCGATGGGGCGAAACGACCTCGGGGAGATCCATCCCTTCATCGTTCTAAAAGGTGGCTCCGGTGAATCGGAATTCCGGCGGGCTTGTCAGATTCCAAATGGATTGTTGTTATCCGCAACCGGCTTACTGCCGGGGCTCTTGGGCTCCATCTCTTCCTTCTCAATTACCTCGTCCAGCGAGAGCTGCAGTTTTCCATCCGCTACGACCTTAGGGTTGAAGAACGAACGATAGGCGAGATAGAATCCTGCCAGAATGGACCCAAGGCAGACGATAAATCCAAGGTAGTACGTGATGTCGGCGATCGTCTCGGCAGAATCGAGCATATCCCATTGGGTGAACAGGTTGAACCAATCGTGCCGTGATCTATCTCCGCCGAGAAGCGCCAGTTGCCGGAGGGGAGCATCTCGCATGTACAGGCTGACGCCCATGAGATTGAAGCCCGTCAGGAACAAAGGGAACGGTGCGATGCGGTCGGCGCTGCGTAACGCCAGCAGGAACGAGAGAAATGGAAACATCACTTGCCAGAAAGAGCCGCCGAGAATGTGCAGAGTGCGTCCAAATTGGCTGAAGAGGAAATGTCCGCCTTCGTGAATGAACAAGAATATCGAATGGAACACGAACATGATCATCGACGGCTGGCGAAAACTCATGGCGTCGGCGTAGCGGTCGGCAGCGAGATAGAACACGTAAATGAGAAAACAATAGAGAACCAGTTCCATGGCGAACGTGCCCGGCGACGTGCGGGTCGATTTCGGATGCATGGATACCACGCTGAAGTGAGGGTCGATCGTATCGGGATCAAGCGGCAGAGTCATTGTGCAATCGGTATTATTGTGAATTCAACGCGGGAGAATCCCGGCTCTTTCCATGATTTGTCGAATGTCAATCTCCCCGTCGCGGTCGAGAGGAAGCAGCGGACTTCTGACAGATCCGCCTTCATATCCCATGAGCGTTGAGGCGTACTTCAATCCCGCGATGCCGTATGTTTCGGTTATTGCCTTGTTAACGGGGAACATTCTCGCTTGCAGGTCCTTCGCTTTCTCGCGTTCGCTCTTGTCATAAAGCTTCTGAATTTCAGCGCACTGTGACGGAGCGCAATTTGCAAGGGCGAGAATTCCTGCCTTGATTCCAAGTGCAAGGGCGGGATACAGGATGGAGGCGCTGCCGACGATGAGATTGAATTCTCTTGGTGCGGCCTTCAGAAACGCTTCAAGCTGCGGAATATCGCCTCGACTGTCCTTCATTCCGATAATTTTAGTATGCCGGCTAAGCACTCTGACCGCTTCGACAGATATGTTGAGATGCGTGAATTTTGGAACGTTGTAGATGAGAATCGGAATATCGGCAGCGTCGGCGACTTCGGTAAAATGGCGGATGAGAGCGTTGTCGGTCATTTGGCCGCCGTAGTAACAGGGCGTAAGTACGAGCGCCGCCCGCGCGCCCAATTCTGCGGCTTTGTTCGTGAGCCGTATCGTTTCGCGAGTCGATTCGAGACCTGTGCCAGCGAGAACAAATCTTCCTTTCCTGGCGGTCTTGACGGTCAATTGGGTGAGTTTCAGTTTCTCTTGTTCGGTCAGGTACGCGGCTTCGCTGTTTGAACCGAGGACGAGATAGCCGCCGAGCGGAGTCTCGTTCCACTTTTCGATGTTGCGGCCAAAAGCGTCATAATCAACCTGCCCGTTTTTACGGAACGGTGTGATCATGGGAGGGAGGATGCCGCGAATAGGACGTTTGATCAATTAACCTTTTTCTATTTTAATTTGGATGATTCTATAATTCCGCAGAATGTCTTGTATCATGAATACTCGTTGGAAAAAGTTGGTGCGAGCAATGATTTTGCTAATATCAAACTCGGCTTGGCCAGTTCCCATCTTATTGTAGATATCCGAAATCAAGAGCCACCATGGGTCATGGCCAATTTTCTGTTCATCCATCTTAGTGTATTTTTCTTCCTTCTTGGAAACAGCAAGTTGAATTGCTTCTCCAAGTTCCTCGTGCTTCCAAGGCTCATTTTTTCTCATCCTTAGAGGCCAAAATATATAGTTCTTCTCGTTGCCTTCGTATTTCAAAATCCGAATTTCTCCGACCCTATTGCCGTTTTTATCTGTAACACTGATGGTATCCTCTGTCAATGTACTATCGGTTTTGAATCGTGAAAAGGCTTCAAGAATTCTTCTTTTCAATTGGTTCTCTATCTGAATTTTACCTGCAGAATGAGAGAAGTCTATTACATCGATTTTTAACGCTGCAATGTTAGTTTCTTGAAGGCTACCTGGTGAAAAGTGGATAGAATAGGTACCGTGCGGCAAGGAATCAAGATATTGTTCGATCAACGGCTTAGCTATGGATTCGATCAATTGAAAGAAAGAATTTCGTTGAAATATAATTTCTTTGGAGAGATTGGTGATCTCTAGGTTTACTCGTGTACCGGCCTCGTTCACGAAGAAATCTGGTGGATCGTTTTTATTCTCTATGAGTTCGGATACTTCAATCCCCAAATATTGCTTAGCATGTTGTCTGAACATTTTGGCAGGGTACTCCTCATTTTGGTATCTTGAATCGTCCGCCAACTTCTGCACTTCATTGAGAATCTGTTCCTTTATGTGATCACTATTTTCCATGCGCCCGAACGAATACTTTTTACTTATCAGTGTCTCGAATCTTTATGGTAAATGCCAAGTGCTATCAGCGTTAGAAGAACCAAGGCAAGGAATCCTAAAACAAAATGCAGAAAACTGACTCTAAGTCCATTCACGAAAACATCATAAACCAAAGCGAACACAAAAAATATTCCAAAATATCCTGAAACAATTAATATACCTTGTACCATACCTGCATAATCGCTGTCATTTGGGTCCTTATTCTTTGAAAAATATATATATGCACTTCCCATAAGGAACAATAGCCCCACCAATGCAAAGTACATTCCAAGGATTTCTCCCCATTTCATAGGGATTGAGGGTTTCTTATTGTCGTATGGCTTCGTGTAACGAAATCACTTCTACGCTTCCGCAAATGCATTGTGCTTTGTTATTCGCAATTTCTTAAACTGTTGCATTGTGAAATTAGGATCCCAATAATCCCAATCATCCCGAGTGAATTCTTTTCCACCTTTACCTATTTCCCTTCGGCTTGCGGTCTTGAACTTTGTTCATGAAGTCTTTGAACCATTTCGATTCCCTAACAGAATCCAGATCGGTATCTTTGTTCAAGTGCTCCCTGGTCGGCAAGGTATCTTTCACGAGAGACACTTCCAACCACCTCTGACACTCTTTTTCATCCATAAGCAAGGCACTTATGCACGCCAAATCATACGCGCTGACCCCAGATTGGATCTGCTCAGCTTGAAGACATTTTTCCCTCGCTTTAACAAACAATAGTTTTGATTTTGCACCAGTCTTCAGCTTCGCCTGATCAGATAGTGTAATCCCCCAATTGTTGAGTGCTTCATGTTGATCGGGTTTAAGCTTCAGGGCCGCCTCGTATTTCTTTCCGGCTTCTTCAAACAGTCGCTCTGCTTCTGCACCTGTCTTGAGCTTAGCCCGATCACGTAATAAAATGCCCCAATTGTTGAGCGCTTCATGTTTATCGGGTTTAAGCTTCAGGGCTGCCTCGTACTTCTTTCCTGCTTCCTCAAACAGTCGCTCTGCTTCTGCACCTGTCTTGAGCTTCGCCTGATCAGATAATACAATGCCCCAATTGTTGAGCGCTTCATGTTTATCAGGTTTAATCTTCAGCGCCGCCTCGTATTTCTTTCCCGCTTCCTCAAACAGTCGCTCTGCTTCTGCACCTGTCTTGAGCTTAGCCCGATCACGTAGTAAAATGCCCCAATTGTTGAGCGCTTCATGTTTATCGGGTTTAAGCTTCAGGGCCGCCTCGTACTTCTTTCCTGCTTCCTCAAACAGTCGCTCTGCTTCTGCACCTGTCTTGAGCTTAGCCTGATCGGATAGTGCAAGGCCCCAATTGTTGAGCGCTTCATGTTTATCGGGTTTAACCTTCAGCGCCGACTCGTACTTCTTTCCCGCTTCCTCAAACAGTCGGTCTGCTTCTCCACCTGTCTTGAGCTTCGCCTGATTATACAGTTCGTTCCCCCGCATTATGTATGCCCAAGATAAGCTGTACGCAAGCTCGGGAGAACGATGCCTCTCATATTCGTCCGAAAACTTAATCACTTCGTCATACTCGCCAGCCATCAATCGATTCTGGGCCTCGAGAGCAATGTTTTCCGGCACTTCAAAATCTTCTATGGCCTTATTTATCCATTCCATAGCTTTAGCGGTAACGCGCTGCTCGCTTTCCTGTGTCGGAATCTTGAACGGTGTAAATAGGTCGAATATTTGTTTCAGGTATGAAAATGGATGATCGATGATGTCAGGCGGGAAAATATTCAAACGTTGTGTCAGCTCGACGAAGAACGAATCTGAGTCATATCCTTTGATGAAATGGGCATACTTGCTATCAATAAGAAGTTTTTCCGACACATGTTTTGCAGGTTCGTTATTCTGGTATCCGACCCAGTAAAGCCCATTCTTGTACTCCTTCACATCGGCAAGGTGATGAAACACAGGGTCGTTTTCTCCGCTATAACCAATGACAATCCACGCTCGCTTTTTGCCGGCATCTTGAAAAACCGGCTCGATCAGGCCAGAATGCCTTTTGAAGTCATCTTCCGTGTTGATTAAAATAAAGCCCGTATGTTGACCATGAAGATGAAATACAGCCTTTCCATGGATTACGTCGGCATCAACAAGTTTTGAGCTTGCAACATCGTAGATTGCTGGAAACTCTCCGAACAGAGCACACGCCTTTGCCACCAGAGGGTCGAAATTCGTAGTCAACACTCTGTCCACGTAACCTTCCTTGATAAGAAGTGCAACGCAAATGTGTGTCCAGTTGATCTTGGATTTATCGATGTACCGCTGTACAAGAGCTCGGCGCTCTTCGGGAAAAAGTGCATCCATGTACTTGGGATATGTCCGTTCCTTCACATGCTTGCACTTCGCAGGAAATTCTTTTGCGATTGCTTCGACAAATCCCTGTGCTGTTGGAATACCTGCCGTGACTGAGCAGCCCGCTCCGATCAAGAGTGAGCATCCCTTCTGATTTGCCTTCGCATTCTTCAATGTTTCGGCAACTTCCGCAACCGTGCTATCAAAACTCATGTTGGGGCCCTCTGTAAGATTTATGATTGTTATTCATTTGTTCGCTGGAGGCGGACTTGGATTTCCAATATCGAGAATGAATTGTCCTGAGCCGTCAGCCTGTTTTCTCCAAACCATTACGCACTCGCCGTAGTGGCTTGCAGACTTTCCGTCCTCAGCTGTCGACCTCTGTTCACAACTTCCGTGCTGGGAAGAGGCTGTCAGTCGACAGATTGCGATCACAAGAACAATGCTAAGAGGAAATTGTGGTTTCATTGTACATGTCCCTTCCTTCTGTTCTCCAGACGCGAAAGAAGATTCACTTGGGATTAAACGGATTATTGGAATTATCAGCCAGGAAGTTTTACATGCGGGGACGATACCAATCATTCCAATAATCCCAATAATACCAATAATCCCAATCATACCAAGTTAATGCTACTTCCACGCCCCAGCAAACGCATCTCTCTTTATAAACTGTCCACGACCGGTTTTACCGAGCCACTTTCCCTTGTCGGCGATTATTTCGCCCCGCGAGAAAACAGTTTCCGCGTTTCCCTTGACCTTGAACCCTTCGAACATCGAGTAATCGACCCGCATGTGGTGCGTTTTGGCAGAGATGACATGTTCTTGATTGGGATCCCAGATAACAATATCGGCGTCGCTGCCGGCTCCGATTGTCCCTTTGCGCGGATACATGCCGAACATCTTCGCCGGTGCGGTTGACGTAACTTCCACCCAACGATTGAGTGAAATTCGTTTCTGATTTACGCCGCCCTCAAACAGTAGTTGCATTCTGTTTTCAATCCCCGGGCCGCCATTGGGGATCTTGGTGAAATCATCTTTGCCCATTTCCTTTTGTCCTTTGAAGTTGAAGGGACAATGATCCGTGGAAACTATTTGGAGTGCATCGTTTTTCAATCCCTGCCACAGTTTTTCCTGATGCCATTTCTCTCGGAGCGGCGGACTGAAAACAAACTTCGCGCCTTCAAAATTCGGACGGCTCAAATCGTCAATCGAAAGGAAAAGGTATTGCACGCATGTCTCGGCAAAAGCCGGAAGCCCTCTCTCCTGGGCGCGCCGGACCACCTCGAGTGCGTCGTTGCAAGTAAGGTGGACGATGTACACCGGCACTCCCGCCATCTCAGCGAGCGCGATTGTTCGATTGACGGCTTCGGCTTCGGCAGCCCTGGGTCTGGTCAAACCGTGATATATCGGAGTTTTCTTTCCTTCCGCGACGGCTTGCTTCGTGATGATGTCGATAACGTTGCCGTTCTCCGCGTGCATGCAAATAAGAGCACCGTTGTCGGCGGTTTTTTTCATTGCCTTGAATATAGTTGCGTCATCCGCCATCAACGTGCCGGGGTATGCCATAAACAATTTGAAGCTCGAGACACCTTCCCGGAGCATGTCGTCCATGTGCGGAATGTACGCATCAGGCAGATCGGTGACGATCATGTGGAATCCAAAGTCGATGCAGGCTTTCCCGTCGGCTTTCTTGTGCCAGGTGTCAAGAGCCTGGCGCATCGTCATGCCTTTGCCCTGCACGGCAAAGTCGATAACGGACGTTGTGCCTCCGAAAGCCGCCGCTCTGGTCCCCGTCTCAAAATCGTCGCTTGAAACGGTCCCCCCGAAGGGCATGTCGAGATGTGTGTGGACGTCGATGCCGCCGGGGATGACATACTTGCCATTCGCGTCAATGACGTTGTCCGCTTGCATAGGAAGATTTGTTCCAAGGGCGGTTATCTTATCGCGCTCGATGAAGATGTCGGCCTTGTAATCTTGCTCTGCGGTAATGATTCGGCCATTCTTAATCATCGTAGACATGAGTTTACTCCTTTATGGTAATGAACTGGACTGCGGATTGAATGATAGGTGTTTTCCCTAAAAATATCAAGTTTCACGCCCCGGGCGATCGCGAATGCCCGAAACGTGAAACTTGGAGTAACAGTGGAGGACGAGAAATGTCCTACATCCAGGGTTCGTCTGCGGAAGGACCGTAAATCGACGGGACCTTCGCTCCTGCCATTCTCAGATAAACGGAAAATTGTCCGCGGTGGTGAACATGGTCCATTGTAGTGAACCACATCACGTCTGCTTTGCGGAATTCTCCCATTTTTCCAGGTCCCACCGGGAATTTAATGGAAGAATTGAAATCGGCATCCGACATTTTTCGTACGCGCTCTGAAATTGTTTTGAAGTTGTTTTCCAACCCTGCAACAATTTCTTTCATGGAAGAGGGTGCCTTTGGGAATGGCTGGCTGAAGTCGATCTTTCCGTCGATCGCCATCCCGATGATCCCCATTTCTGATGCAAAAACCCACGCCAGGTCTCGCGCAGATCGGGATTTTTCGTGAGGCCTCCAATCAAGCTTCTCGTTCGGATAACTCTTGAGCACTTTCAGTGTTGTGTGTACTTCTCGCTCCAGACCCGTCAAGAACATGTCTTTCTCTGACAGTGGCATATAGGTTACTCCTTTATAAGATGTTTATGAATAGTGATGTGAATAGGTGAATTGGTGTAACAGGATTTGTCGGCTATGCTGCAGCCGAGATGATATACGTATCGAGAGGGTGGGGGCGGATTCCGCGGAGCTTGGTAAGAAATGAAAGGGGGCCACGGATGTACAAGTTGCAAAGTTTGCACGCCGGCGACAATCGCAGGATCGGCTCGGCGTCACTCTTGAGGATTTCTTCCATAGTAAAGAACCCGAGTAATTGAAAGAACGAACGAAAATGATACTAAAGATACAAAAAGAAAACCTCTAATTCAATGAGCTTCTCGTATCGTGTCCCTCAAACTCCCCTTCAATTCCCCCCTCCTGCAACGGGAGAGGGGAACGGGGTGAGGGTAAAAGGACGAAAAACTACGTCAATATATTCCCGAGACAGGCCACTAGTTTCCGCCTAACGGATATCCCCCTCATTTTATTGGGGGAGTTATCCGTTTCTGAATTTCCTGAAGCGAGCGGCTTGCCGAATCAAGCATTGCACGGTTGGCTGCAACCAGATCTTCGGGAGGCAAAGGCAGATTGTTCGGAGGCAAAATCGCAGCTTCGGCTTTCTTGAGAAGATGATCGGGAACGGGGCGCTTGCCCAGAACCAGCCTGCTCTTTGCTTTCTCGTACAATTCCTTTGTCAACGACCACGAGGGGCAGCCGCCTAATTCATGCGGTATATGAAATTTCTTCTCGAGATTATACTCGGTCATCCATCTCCTGAACCCGATAGGCGACTCGGCGACGACGAGAACTTCCTTCTGTTTCAAGACGTCAAGGTGGTACTCCATCTTGGTCGCGAACGCATGCGCGCCGATTCTCAATCCTCCTCTCAAGGATAATGTGTGATACGAGATTCCCACGTCGGGATTGACGATTCTGCCGTTCACAATTGCAACAAGCTCACCTTCAATTTGTGCGACAATAACATACTCGTCTTGAACTCTGAACGTGGAGTATGAAAGCAATTCCGCGTAGACGCGTGCCGCCACGATATTATAGAAATCCTTTGCAACATGCATAAGCGGTTCGACGAAAGGGAGGAGATGGGGCACTGCTTCCCGTCCGACTTGCCGCAGCACCATCTCTTGACCGTTTTTCAGAGTTATGCACTTTGCTGGAAATTTTGGCAGTGGAGTGTCGACCGGTCGTAATATTTGTTCTAAGTCTTCTGGCATAAAAGCTCCTTATTCGTAGGTATTAGAAAAATGTCGATAGAATATGTTTAGTTAGAACCTGTGTGGTTGATAGAGCGAATCGAAACATAACATTTTTTTTACTTTGCTGCAACTCATGAACAAATTAGGTAGTGCCTCAGTTTGAATCGTAATGCCCAATCAAACCCCTCTCCAACTCTCTCCTATTAGGGGAGAGTGCCAAAACATCCTCCCCTGGCAGGGGAGGATCATAGGAGGAGTTTCGACCGGTGCTCAAGAATGAAAATGATACACTACCACAAATTGAGTGTTGTACACTTCTGAAGGACTGGAAATGGAGGCTGAATATCTAACTCATAGAGCGAGATGAAACCGGAACTTCGGCAGGATAAACGGAGCACTCCAGGAACGTACGATGATATCTGCCAGACAGTTGCCCAAACTGTAACAAGATCGACAATACCCTTCTTGTCGGAAGGGCAAGAACAGCCCGTTCCTTCTTTGACGGGTCAACTCGACCGTGCTCTCTTTTCAGCGCGAGTGCAATTTTCTCAGCCGTGATGGGCATTGACCTAATTCTTATTCCAAGGGCATCGTCAACAGCATTGGCGATCATCGGGGCAGCCGGGATCATAGTGTGTTCTCCTACTCCTCTGGCACCCGAAGGGCCATCGGGCTGCGGGACTTCGATGATGATCGGTTCAATGACGTCGGGGATATCCAGAGACGTCGGGATCTTGTAATCAGTGAAATTGGCATTCACGAGCTTGCCTTTCTCATCAAACCTCATGTCTTCGTACAGCACTGTGGCGATCCCCTGAACCAATCCGCCCGTAATTTGACCTCTCACCAGGTCAGGATTTATCGCTTTCCCGACATCGACAGCAAGGACTGCTTTTGGTATTCTGACCTTGCCGGTTTGTCTGTCGATTTCAATCTTTACAGCGCTGGCGCCCACGGTGTAGTGTACGTTGGGATGGCCGCCTTGACTCGTTTCCGGATCGCTGAGTGCCGAGGTAAATTCCGGCATGAACATCCCTCGTCCGATGATCGGGCCTCCTCTGTAAGATCCGTCTTCCTTCTGAACCCCCATTATGATAAAATTCTTCAGGGGCAGAGAAAAACTTCTGTCCGTTCTAGACTTTACACATTCATTTTCAAGATAAAGAGATTTTCTCTCCTTCCCGAGCGCCCTCTCGATGAGGTCAAATATTTGTTCGCGTGCATCGACAGCAGCGCTTTCAACCGCTCTGCCGCAGCCCCAGGTCACGTGCGATCCGACCGTTTGCCACTCATACGGATTTCTGTCCGTGTCGGGCGTTTCAACCCGGATTTTGTCCAGAGGAACCGTTAGAATCTCCGCGGCGATTTGTGCAAGAACGGTTAACAGGCCTTGACCGATTTCCATTCCAGAGACGAGAATGTTGATGCTGCCGTCCTCATTGAATTTCAGAAAGGCCGAGGATGAAGCGTTTGGCGGCATCGCAGGAGCTTTCCAGAATAACGCGAATCCTTTTCCGATAGCTTTGTCACTATCACTGGACGTTTCCTTTTTCCCCCAATCGATCGCCCGGGCGGCCGCATCGATTGCCTCTATCAATCCGTTGGCATTCATCTTGCCGCCGTAATTCAGAGTATCGCCTTCGCGGATTGCATTCTTTCGCCTCAGCTCGACCGGGTCGATATGCATTTTCTTCGCAATTTCATTCATATGCGATTCAAGTCCGAAGAGGAACTCCGAGTATCCAAATCCGCGATACGGGCCACCGGGTGGAAGGTTTGTGTAGACACAAACTGAATCTATGCTGACATTAGGAATATTGTACGGTCCGGACGCAGAAAGTCCGGCAGCATTGACCACGTTTGCACCGTATTCGACGTATGCGCCCGCGTCCCAATTCAGCGTATTGTCCATCGCAATAATAGTCCCGTCTTTTTTGAGTCCGACTTTTATTCGAGCACTCAATCCTTGACGTTGGTAGGTATTGTAAAACTCCTGCGCCCGCGACCAAATGACTTTTACCGGCCTTCCTTTAACGGCAGTTGCCAACGCTGCTCCCATGATTTCCATGGAGACGCCTGCTTTGCCGCCAAAGCCGCCCCCGATGAACGGAGTAATAACCCGAACGTCTTTGTGCGACAAACCAAGAGGTGCAAGCGCTTCGGCAAACAAATTCCTTTGCGTATAAGGAGATTGGGAGGCGGTCCAGACCGTCAACCTGTCAGAATTGTCGTACAAACCGATCGCGCCGTGGACCTCGATTGCACAATGCGCGTAGCGAGGGACAGTGTAGGTATCCTCAAGCACGAAATCTGCTTCTTTGAAGGCCTTTTCAACGTCACCTTTTCTCACTTTTCTCAGGTGGGCAATGTTGGTGTCAGCCTGGGGAAAAAACCACGGTACGTGCTTGTAATGTCTTAATTCGGGATGAATGAGATAGGCATTTCTTGCCAACGCTTGTTCAACATTGAGTATTGCGGGAAGCTCAGTATACTCGACCTTGACGAGCCTGGCAGCTTTCAATGCCGTTGCTACGTCTCTGGCAATAACAGCGGCAACCTGTTCTCCTACAAATCGAACTCTGTCCTGAGCAAAGATAAAACGGTCGTGCATGTAAAGTCCGAACCTGAACGGAAAATCCTTTCCCGTCACGATTTTTACAACACCGGGGACTTTACTCGCTTCGGACGTGTCAATCCTGTTGATGACGGCATGTGCCACCGTACTTTCAACGATTGCAGCGTGGAGAAGGTCTGGTCCGAAATCGAGGTCATCAATGAATTGAGCAGCACCGGAGACCTTCACTTTGCCGTCAATACGTACTTCCGATTTGCCGATAAACTTGTATCCGTCCATAAGGTTCTCAGGCATTATTCAGGTTTATTCCGTGACATCGGTGATCGCGTCGATGATCGGAATGTAACCGGTGCATCGACAGAGGTTTCCGGACAAGGCTTCCTGGATGTCTTTCTTCTCGGGTCTGGAATTCTTAGCCAATAATTCCGTTGCCGAAAGAATCATCCCGGGTGTACAGAATCCGCATTGAAATGAATTATGTCGAATGAACGATTCTTGAAGTGAAGTCAACCCGTCGTGCATCAAGCCCTCGAGCGTCACGACTTCTTGGCCGTCTATTTCGACTGCAAGGATGAGACAACTGCGAACAGTCTTTCCATTGATCATGACGGTACATGTTCCGCAATCGCCCTTGTCGCACCCGCACTTGGGACTCTTGATGCCAAGCCTATCTCTCAATACTTCAAGAAGGACCTCGTTCGGAGCAAGTTCCAGTGTTATTTTTTCACCATTCAATATGAAAGTGGTACTGTATTTCATTAATTATTCTCCTCGAAACAATGACAAACCGGTAGCACATTTTTCGACAAGCTATCTCCTTCAGTTTTCCGCGGGATCTGAACTCTTCCGATTCCAGATCGGGCCGTTTCAGGGGTTTCAAAGGCCTTTCGCGCAGTATCTTCCTGTGGTGTTAACATGTTGATTCTATATTACACTCGTTCCGTATGCCGGGCCGCTGCTATTCAATCGGCTCATCGCGGCCTTCAATCCTCTTGCGAGCATCACCTTCGCCATATGCATTCTATACTCCTTTGAAGCCCGGATGTCGGTTATCGGTTTGATTTCTTCTTCAATCAATTGAGATGCTTTTTCGATCAAGGAAGGAACAATGTTGTGTCCGTTCAAGAGCCGCTCGATCTTTCTCGCGCGAACGGGAACCGGGGCAACAGCTCCGTAAGAGATTCTGAAGCTTCCGTCGGACAACGCAAGAATGAGCAGACTCACCTGGGCGAGGTCTTCACCGGCATATCGACCAAGCTTAACCCAGCATCCTGCATGCTTTTTCTTGGGGTATGGGAGGATAACCTCGGTGACGATTTCTCTCTTTCGTAAGCCGGTTTTCCGGGGAGCGACAAACCATTCCTCGATGGGAATTCTTCTTTTCCCTTTTGGCCCCACCGTCTGGATACTCGCATCGTACGCCAACAATAACGGTCCGCTATCCATGCAGGGAACTGCCGAACAAATATTTCCGACCACCGTTGCCCGGTTACGGATGCCCACGGATGCAACAGTTTTGGCTAGTTCGACGATGACGGGAAATTTTTGATGAATGATTCGCGATTCTATCAGATCAGAAAACGTGACGCCGGCTCCTATGTGGAGATTATTGTTTTCAAGCCTGATCTTCCTGAAGGAGGGGATGCCCTTAATATCGACTACAATATCCGGATGAGCGGCATTTGACTTGATCATATCGATCAGGTCGGTGCCGCCGGCAAGAATTGCATAGTTGGTGTGGCGTGCGAGGACAGCTAACGCCTCGCTGAGACTCTTAGGCTTTACATAATCGAACTGATGTGTGATAGCCACGGTTGTTGGTTCCTCAACGTTTCATTTTGGTGGCAAAAATGCAACTATTCTGCAGAATGCAGATTCCATTTCTATGCCATTCACCGGAAAGCAGCCAATCCAGCATCGTTTGTTGCTGAGCTTGTTGATGTCGCCGCCCAGATTTTCGGCGTGAACAATTCTCTTCGGGAAGAGTTTGATGTGCATCACCTGGTAATACTCCTCCTGGGGAAACATTTCATCCCATGAGCCCACTTTGTATTTTGTTTTCAGCTTCTTTTCTGCTTCGGCAAATCGGGCGGGGTGCCATTGCCGGATGATCGTGTTCATTGGATGGTCCGCGCTTCCGCAGTCGACGCCGATCCATTTGATCTTCATATCCATTGCCCATGTATGAAATCCTGGCCCCGGTCCGGGATGCTTGACAAAATATCGAACCTCGTCTGAGTCCTTCTGATCCCACGCGTAACGATTGTACCCGGTGTTGATGATGAGGATATCTCCTTTCTTGACCTCGACTCTTTTCGTAATCATCTCGGAACTGTACAAATCGTAGTCGCCGACCGCGTCAGAAATGTCGGCAACAACGCCCTGACCGATCCATTCATTCATCGGCACCTGGCCGATCGACCGGCCGGACGCATGGAAATGAATTTCGCCGTCCATATGTGTTCCCACGTGGTTGCTCGTGGTGATAATTTGTCCGTTTGCACCCTGGCCCATGTGCGCACCCGCGATTCTCTTGAAATACTGAATTCCCAGCGGCATGTAGCTGGGCCATGGTGGAGTGTGCACGCTTAATCGTTGTGTCAAGTCGTAAACTTTGACGCTGTCCATGAAATCAAGAAATTCCTGAGTCTTCATATTACCTTTCCTTCAATGATTCAATCTGATGTACCAGGCCAACGATGGCCTTCTTAAATGGCTCCGGAGGTGCACTGAGGACGCCGGCGCCAATTTGCCCTATTCCTGCGTTCTTGTGTGCAACTCCGGTATCAATAAACGGAAGAACATTCTTTTCTGCAACTTTTCGCACATCGATTCCCGTCGGTGTGCCTCTGAAATTAAGATAAGGAATCTTGTAAGTGTTGTTCTCTGCAGCGGTGATCTCATACATTTTCAGCGTGTAGTTGACCGCGTCTCTTGTCGAGCCCCCAACAAATTGGACTATTGCCGGTGAAGCGGCGATTGCGAATCCACCCAATCCGTTCGTCTCCGTTATGGAGCTGTCCCCGATGTCCGGGTTTGCATCGTCTTTCGTAAAACCTGAAAAGAACAGCGCGTCGGGGACCGGGGAGGTTCCGGTGAACCAGGTGCCGCCGGTTCCGGATAGCTGGATCCCGAATTCCGTTCCGTTTCTTGCCATGACCACCACGATGCTCGAGTAATCGATGTTTCTAGCCGCATCCAGCGATACTTTCGACGCGCCCATGGAGAGATTAAGGAAAAAATGATCGTTCCGGTTGATGAAGTCGAGCACGCCCGCCACAACCGACCTGTCCCCGGTCGTCTGGACAATCGCAGGAGCCAGTGTTCTGTATAGGAGAGATGTTGCCGCTCTGTTTCTGTTATGAACCTCATCTCCCATCTGAAGCGCCTGAGCAATAATATTTTTCAGATCGATCTTGCCGATTTTGTCAATCGCTTTCTTCAAAGATGGATAAAGAACCGTTTCCATCCATTTCAACCGCTCGATGACGTCAGCGCTGAATGCGCCGTAACGAAGAACCTTTCCAAGTCCTTCGTTCATTGTGCAATAAGCCTTGTTGCCGTATTGTTCGTTTTCCAGGATGAAGACCGGCATCGAAGGAGAGATAACTCCCGCCATGGGGCCAACCGCCCAATGCTCGTGGCAGGGGGAGAATTCGATTTTTCCTGAAGCGGCTGTCTGCGCGGCTTTTTCCGAGGTATCGGCAATACCTTCATAGATCAGCGCCCCGATAACCGCGCCTCGCATCGGACCGCACATCCTGTCCCAGCCAATGGGTGGACCTGCATGGAGGAGGAGATTCTTCTTCATACCGGGGATAACGTCGAGTGCCGTCCCCATCCCGATGATGGACGGCTTGCTGTTAAGGATTCTTCCTACAGCTTCCTTGTTTGCAGCTTCTATTTTATCGTGATTCTCCTGAAGAATTGCCGCCACCCCGGCATCGGCGACCAGCGGAGGTTTCCAATCAACCTGTACCACTTTTACATTGCTTTTTTCGAGAGTATCTCCAAAAGATTTAAGTCCAATGTTGATAACCGCAAGCTCGCTTTCAAACAGTCGGTTGATCATAGCGTATTCTTATGGTGGATGATAGAGATTGCCAGCTTGCTGGCGGCGGAATTTGATTCCATTACTACGGCGCCGGCCTGCGACAAAGTCGAGACCACCGCAGACCTGTTTTGAGGGTCCTTATCGGTTCCCGTGACCGAACAGATCATCGGCAGGTGTCTCTTTTGATGAGATGCAATTTCCCTTGTCTTTTTGATGACAGGGATTATTTCCGCAAGCGGATTCATGTTTGAGCCATATCCGAGAACGAGATCCAGGAGAATGACCGCCGTTTCAGGGTTCTCTGATTCTGTGAGAATGCGCTTATTCCTCGTTGAGTAGTCAATCATGGGATGAGGCTTGCCCACGGTGAATTCATCGTCGCCCAAATCCAGAATGGTATTTCCCTCACTTTTCCACGAATCTCTTAATTTATGACTGCTCCCGAAGGGGATGTTGGAATAAACATCCCCCAGTACATCCTGACAAAGTAATTGCGCCTCATCGCAGAATGTCCCGCCGCTGAACAAGGCGCGCAAATACATCTGGCCCGGAGACAGTTTCGCCGCCTCTTCTTTTGCGATCTTGATAATCTCAGGTTCGCGTTTTTGTAATGCATCGGTTACCGCAGAGACATCTTCTTCTTTTGAGAGTGCGACCGACAGCAACGCGGCTTCTTCAAGAGTCAGAGCGTGACGGATATTGCTGCCTTTGAGGAGTTCCAACGGCGATCCAAGAAACACGCCAACGATCGGTTTACGAATTCCCTTTGCGACGGATATGATTTTTTCCATCACTTCCTTCGCCGGCGGTTTGGAAACCAAAAGAAGAACTCCCGTGCGATCATCGGCGGCGAGGGCCTTCATTCCTTCAATGAACATGATGCCGCCAATTTCTTTCTTGACGTCCCGCCCGCCGGTTCCGATTGCCTGAGAAACACCACAACCTTTGTTTGATATGATACAGCTTACTTCCTGAAGACCGGTTCCGGAAGCCGAGACGATACCGATGCTTCCGCGGTTGACGGCATTCGCAAAAGCGAGTGGCACGCCGTTGATGATTGCCGTCCCGCAGTCCGGCCCCATGACAAACAAGTTTCTCTTCTGAGCATAAGTCTTGAGCTCAATTTCTTGTTCAAGCGGAACATTGTCCGAGAACAACATCACGTGCAAACCATGCTGCAGCGATTTCATTGCAACATCGCCGGCATATCTTCCCGCCACGGAAACCAGGGCAAGATTCGCTTCGGGCACAAGGTTCAATGCCCCCTCGATGCTTTGCGGGTCGAAACGGTCATCACCTTCCGGTTTCTTGCTTGCCTTGAAGATGTTTTCTATCCTGGAAACGGTTCCGGCTGCATCTGCTCCATCCTGTGTTTTGACCGCGACGATGAGGTCCATTTCCCCCGCAGACTTCAATTCTGGAGTCAGCAGGCCGGAGGATTCCAGCACGGATTTATTCTCCTTTGTGCCCATCACAACAGCCGAGTCCAGAACGCCTTTCATTTCCGCAATCTGCTTTGCAATCAGCATGACGGAAATGGAGTCGTAGTATTCGCCTTTTTTCACTATGCCGATGGTTTTCATGCTAAAACCTTCTTAAACCGATGAGGAAGCCCACTGCCTGGTCTGCACCGGAAGTTGCACCCACAGTTAGGAGCTGTTGAGTATTCTCGATGATTTCTTCCCGCTCTGAATGAAAAAGAGATTCGATCAATCGTTTGAATTTTTCGGACACCTCACCATGTGCGGCACAGCGCAAGAATGCATTTGTAAACGGATTTGTGCTTTGTGCTGTTTGATAGATCGAATGTATCGTTTGAGATAGGTCGGTCCCGAAGGCGGTTTGGCGAACATTCAATGCTATGAGCAAGCCGGAGATAAAATCGTCTCCGCTCGGTGTAAGTCCCGGTCCCAAACCTTTGATTATTTCTATCCCCCGAAGATGATTATCGGAGAAAATTGTTCTGTATCCCGATTCGAATCTCCTCACATACTCGATGTCAAAAGAAGATGTGAAATTCATTTTCCTGTTATCGTCAAGCAGAAAAGCGAGGCTTGTCGGTGGAGAGAATTCTATAAGAGCCCGCTCAAAGATGTTCACGTTGCGTTTGAAGTTGTCTGTGTCATACCCATAGATTTCGATGCGGGGATCGAATGACGTCGAATTGCTGAACGGGAACCGCATCTCATTCAGGCAAATACAGTCATTGTCGATTTTGAGCGAGTTCAGGGAATCCAGCCTCATTCCCTGAAGAACGATGTTTAATGGTCCGGCTCCGGTGTTCATCGTTACGACGAAGGCGAAATCGTTGCCGGAAAAGAAATTTACTGCGGAAGCAAACTTCGAATGGAGGTTATAGATCCCTCGGTGAAGCTGTTTTCCGTGGCTCACCACTCGTATCATTACTGGTGCGTGATGAATTGATTATTATGAGGAAATTCATTCCATGCCCCGATGCGATGTTTCAATGGCCGAGGTCCCTCAGCCAGGTCAGTGAATGTCTATTCCGTGTTTTAGCTGAAACGCCCGCAGCGATTCCCACGTGAGCGGCTGCGGCAGTTGTTTTATGAGATTATTCCACGTCATCGCTTCCTTCCCCTCATCCCTTCTGACCATGGTAATACAGTGATCGACCGGACAAACAAGGAAGCAGAGGGCGCAGCCGACACAATCTTCCAGTCTGACTCTTGGCTGACTTTTGCCGTTGAGCGGTATCATATCGATACACTGGTGTGCGGCGTCGTCGCATGCAATGTGACACAGATTGCAATGTATGCATTTTGCTTCGTCAATCCGGGCAACGGTTTTGCATAGGAGATTCAGATTCCCGAAGTCGGTGATGGCCGAGAGTGATTTGCCCTTAAAATCTTCGATCGTCCTGAACTTCTTTTCTTCCATCCAGTTCGTCAATCCATCGACAAGGTCGTTGACGATGCGGAAGCCGTAGTGCATCACTGCCGTACAGACTTGAAGACTCGTCGCGCCAAGGAGAATGAACTCGGCGGCATCGCGCCACGTTGTGATTCCACCGACGCCTGAAATCGGGAGGTTGACCTCCGGATCGACTGCAACATGCGAGATCGCGTAGAGTGCCATGGGTTTGATGGCCGGACCGGCGAGACCGCCATGGCTCCCTTTTCCGTCGACCGAAGGTTGCACCTCGAGCGTATCGATATCCACGCCCATGATGCTGTTCACCGTGTTGATGAGAGAGAGGCCGTGTGCACCGCCTTTTCGTGCCGCGCGCGCGGGCAGGCGGATATCTGCAATGTTCGGGGTCAGCTTGACGAGCACAGGCACGGACGATACCTCCGAGACCCATTCAGTAATCATTGAACAATATTCAGGAACCTGGCCGACAGCGGCGCCCATGCCACGCTCGCTCATGCCGTGCGGGCAGCCGTAGTTCAGCTCGATGCCGTCGCAACCGGTATCGATAGTACGCTTTACCATGTCGTGCCAGGATTCTCTCCTGGACTCGGCCATCAACGAGACAATCACGGCGCGGTCGGGCCAGCGTTTTTTTATATCGGTGATTTCTCTGAGATTGACTTCGAGCGGACGATCCGTCGTAAGCTCGATGTTGTTCAACCCCAGAATTTTTTGACCATTATAATCAATTGCACCGTAGCGATTGAAAACATTCATGATTGGCTCGCTGAGGGTTTTCCATACGGCACCGCCCCAGCCGTGCTCAAAAGCCTTGTTAACCTGGTATGCAGAGTTTGTCGGCGGCGCGGAAGCGAGCCAGAATGGATTCGGAGATCTGATCCCTGCAAAGTTAATTGATAAATCTACCATTTCTCACCTTTCGAAATTGTTCTCCATAGGCCAATAGAATCTGACGTTCATCGTCACAGTCTGTAAACAAAAAGACGATCAATTACTTATTCGATATGAATTTGTTGATGCCGTGCGCAGTACGTTTGCCGTCCGCCGCCGCGTTTACGACTTCCTTGCCGCCGTTGACGCAATCTCCGCCTGCAAAGTACCTGGGATTTGAAGTTTGCATCGTTTCCTCGTTCACCCAGACCTTGCCGTGCTGGACTTTAAGATTCGGGATTTGGCTGAAAAAGTCATCGCTTGTTTTTTGACCGATGGACTTGATGACCATATCCGCCGGAATTTGGAATTCCGAACCAGGAATCGGTTCGGGTATCCGCCGGCCCTCTGCATCGGGCGGCCCGAGCTTCATTTTCAGGCATTCGAGTTTCTCGACGATGCCATTGGCCCCGATGATTCTCTTGGGGGCAGTCAGGAAGTGGAACGTTATCCCGTCATTTCTAGCAAGCTCATATTCGAAATCGTACGCCGGCATTTCCGCCCTGCTGCGACGGTAGATGATCATTACTTCTTCGGCGCCAAGCCGTTTTGCTTCCGTGACGGCGTCAATGGCGGTATTTCCCCCGCCGATGACTGCTACCCTCTTACCGACATCGACAGATCTCCATTCGCGCGTTGTTACTCTTCCAATAAACTCCAGCGCGTCACAGACTCCGTCCAGATTCTCGCCGGGGATGCGAAGGTCGGAAGCGTCTCCTAAACCGACCCCGAGGAATACTGCATCGTGGTTTTTCTCCAGTTCGGCGATTGAGATTTGTTTCCCGACTAGCATTCCCGTCTTGATCTTCACGCCGAAGCTTTCGACAAGTTTCACCTCGTTCAAACTATCTTTGTACGACATCTTGTACGGTGCGATACCCCAAGTGTCCAACCCACCCGCTGCTTTCTTCCCTTCATACACGGTGACATCATATCCCATGAGCGCAAGTTCTGCCGCGCAGGCAAGTCCGGCAGGACCTGCTCCGACGACGCCCACCGTCTTTCCATTGCTCTTCTCAGGTTTGAACAGGGTAGGCATTCCGTGCCCAAAATACCAATCGATTGCGTACCGCTGAAGTCTCCCGATCTTGATGGGTTTCTCTCCGCGTTCATTGAAGACGCACGCGCCCTCGCACAGCACGTCCACCGGACATGCTTTCGCACAGGTTAACGCAATCCAGTTGGATTCCAGAATTGTTTTTGCCGACCCTTTAATGTTCTCCGTCGCAATCTTCTTGATGAATGTCGGAATATCGATGTGCGTCGGACAGGCCTTTGTACATGGAGCATCATAGCAATAGAGGCATCGGTTTGCCTCCATGGTGGCTTGATTCGGCGAGAACGGTGTGTGGATCTCGGCGAAGTTCTTCTCGTACTGTCCGGGGGTTAATTTGGGAGCAATGTTGTTCACAATGAGTTCAGAGTTTGGGGTTTTGAGTTTTAAGTCTTGGGTCTCAAGTTTCAGGTTTCAAGATTCAAGTCAGTGAGTTTTGGCTCTTCCGCAAGATATACCCCGGGTGGTTCTTTGAGGTAATTTGGAGTTTGATAATTTCGTTCGATCGACTGAACGAGGTTGAAAAGTTTTCCGCACAGATTACGGTAATCAGTTTGAAGAGATTTGAATGTGATCGCATCAGACAACGACCCTGAGTCGAAGATTTCTTGTAAATGAAAACCCGTTTCCTCGCAGGAAGCATAAGCCCTATAGAGATAATGTAGGTACTCATTCTTGTATTTTCTTAACGCATAACCCTCGACAATGTTTGCACATACGGACTTTGCCGATCGGCGAATTTGACTACCTTCTTCATAGGTTTCGAATTTCGGCAATGTCAGTGATATCTTATGGACTTTCAGAGAAAGTTCATACGCCAAATTGTATACATCAAGTTTCTTATATCCAGTGGCCATTAAAAATCGATTCAAATCTTACGTTTCATGTTACAGGTTTCACGTTTCATGTTGCAGGGTGTGGTTTTACTTGAAACTTGCGACATCAAACCCCAAACATTCGGTTTGAACCTTTGCCCTGAAATTTGTGACTTGAAACTTCAGTAGATACTCGTCTCCCGTTTCTTCCCCGTGTAATCGATATAGACAACTTTCGTTTCTGTATAGAACTCGAACACTTCGGTGCCGCATTCGCGCGGTCCTATCCCTGTCGCTTTGATCCCTCCGAATGGCGCCTGTGCTTCGCCGCCGATTGTGGATGAATTGATATGCACTTTGCCGACTTCGGAAAGTTCCGCGAATCGCATGATCCTGGCGATATCTTGTGAGTAAAGGGAGGCCGAAAGCCCGAATCGCACCCCGTTGGCAACCTCGAGCGCCTTCTCGAAATTCTTCACACGCATGATACTGACGACCGGTCCGAAGATTTCTTCCTGGGCTATTCGCATCGCCGGCGTCACATTATCGAAGATAGTAGGCTCGACAAAGTATCCTTTGGCATACGGTCCGCCGGTGAGTCGTTTTCCACCTTTCAGCAACCGGGCTCCTTCGGATTTTCCAATTTCTATGTACTTGATCACCGTATTCATCTGGCTCTCATCGACCGAAGGTCCCATATCAGTCCCGGCATCCATACCGTCGCCAATGCGAAAATTCTCAAGACGTTTGAGCAATAAATCGACAAACTCGTCGGCGACTGATTCTTCGACGATCGCACGGCTCGCGGCGGTGCATCGCTGTCCGGTCGAGCCAAGCCCGCCCTGAACGGTTCCTTCGACTGCAAGGCTCAGATCGGCGTCATGCAGGATGACGAGTGGATTCTTGCCGCCCATTTCGCATTGCACGCGAATGCCGCGCCGGGAGGCCTGTGAGTAGATTTCACCGCCCACTTCGCACGACCCGGTGAACGACACGCCATGGATTTCCGTATGATTCACGATTTCGTCCCCGACGGTTCCACCGCTACCCGTCACCATATTGAGGACGCCCGGGGGAAAGCCCGCTTCTTCAAAAATCTCGACGATCTTAACGGCCGTCAGTGGAGTGAACGTTGCCGGCTTGAACACAACCGTGTTCCCCGCGACCAGGGCCGGTGCGATTTTCCAGACCGGAATGGCAATCGGAAAATTCCACGGTGTAATAAGTCCGACAACGCCGATTGGCTGATGGATTGTGTAGATGAACGTGTTCGGCAGCTCGGAGGGGATCGTTGAACCGCGAAGCCTTCGACCCTCTCCGGCGGTAAATTCCATGATGTTGAGTGCACGTTGAATCTCGCCGCGAGACTCTCGAAGGATTTTTCCCTCCTCTTTCGTGAGGGCGATCGCAACCTCCTCCATCCGCTCCTGCATCAACCCCATCGCCTTAAAGAGAAGCCGGCCGCGCACCGGGGCGGGAGTGGCTTTCCACTTCGGCGATGCCTCTTTCGCGGCGGCAATGGCTGCCCGAGTTTCTTCGCGGGTTGACAGAGGGGTGTGGCAAAGGATCTCATCCGTATTGGCGGGGTTGATGTTCGGAACTGTTTTTCCGCTTCCGGAGTCGACCCATTTCCCGCCGATGTAGTTCTTGACGGTCGGGATCGATGACTTTGTTTGGTTCTTCTTTCCAGCTTTTGAAACGTCGGGTTGCATGGCGAATTCCTTTGGAAACGAGGTTGAGAGCAGAGGTTCGGGGTCGGGGTTCGTTCCCGAGCCCCAAACCCCGTACCAGAGAATTATTACTATTTCATCAGGATCATTTTCTTTATGCTCGAGAAACTTCCTGCGTTCAAGCGGTAGAAATACACGCCACTCGGGAACGTATTTGATTGCCACTCGACGCTGTATTCGCCGGCCGTTCTCTCGCCGTTCACAAGTGTTGCAACTTCCTGCCCCAGCATATTGTAGACCTTGAGAGTTACATAACTCGACTTCGGTAGCGAGAAATGGATGGTCGTTGTGGGGTTGAACGGGTTTGGATAGTTTTGCCGCAATGCAAAACCGGAAGGGAGCGTTGATAGTTTGTTTTCCCGCACCGAGAGTATGATTCCGCTGGTATCATGTAGAATAACGCTGCCGCCAACTGCCCATCCTGTCTTCGCATCGACAAACTGAACGGCATGAAGATCGGTGTTTGCGCTGTTGATTTGAGATGCCCATGTGGATCCGCCGTCCGATGTTGCCCAAATGGTTCCGCCGCAGCTTCCCACTGCCCAGCCGGTCGTGCTATTTGCGAAGCACACTGAGTAAAGGTCGCAACCTCCGGACATCTGCGGTGTCCAGTCCGATCCGCCGTTTGTGGTAGCAAAAATGTAGCCGCAGCCTCCGACTGCCCACCCGGTTGTACTATTAACGAAGGAGACCGAATGAAGGTCGCAGCCTCCAGGTGATTGAGATGACCAGCTCGATCCTCCGTCGGTTGTTGCCAGAATTGTACCGCCGCCGCCGACCGCCCACCCGGTGTTAGCATCAACGAAGGAAATTGAGAACAGGCAGGCTCCGGAGCCTGGGTTTTGAGAAGACCAGCTTGATCCGCCATTGGTTGTTTTCAGAACGGTTCCCGCTCCCGAGCAACCGCCGGCAACCCAGCCAGTGTTCCCATCGATGAATTGAACCCCTTGCAGGTCGACTGCCGTCGTAGAGTTTTGTGAAGTCCATGTATTCCCGCCATTGGTAGTTTTCTTGATGACGCCGCCATTACCGACAATCCATCCGGTTGTTGTGTTCACGAAGTAAATTCCGTTGATGTTTGCGGTCGTATTCGTCGTTTGGCCTGTCCAGGCTGCTCCAGCGTCCGTTGTTTTCAACACCGTTCCGTATGAGCCGGCCACCCAACCTGTGGTTGGATTGACAAACGAGATCGCGTTCAATTGGTTATTGGTGTTACTGGTCTGACTAGACCAGGCGACTTTCACAAGGCGCATCACAATATTCTTGTCGCCAGGGTGTGCATTATCACTGCTGTTATTGTACCCGTAACCGTTTGGAATGGAGCTATTATTAATTCCCACGTAGTAATTGTAAATTTTCTTAGTCACATGAAATGTGAAATTGCCCGTCGTTGGGTCGGAATTAACGTTTATGTAGCCGCTATCAGAAGTACCTGCGTATAGACTAAACGACAAACTGTTAGGGGCATGACCATCAATTGTGACCCTGCCCGTGATGGAGTCGTCTGCTACATAGGCAATGAGGTCGACGCGCGAACTATCACCCTGGTGGATGGCAATGGGACCGCTCTGTGGAGGAAAATATGCCGGGGAGAAATCACTGCTGTTGTCTGCTTGCGTTTCCCAGATCAGAGAAGAACTGATATCGTTCGCCGTATAACCAAACTGGTAAAAACCATTCGCGTCTGTGGTTGCGTTCTTGCTATTGCCTCCGTACTGGGGATAGGAGTTGAGGCTAACGTTCGCAAATACATGGCCGTCTTCTCCCTTAACGTAGCCGACCACCTTTGCTGCTGGTGCGCCGAATGTGAAGTTGAGGCCGCTGATGCTTCCGGTGAGCGTAATCGTTGTATCTGACGGCTGGACGCTATACGGTGGAAACTGATCTTGCACCTGGATATACCATTGTATGCCGACGGCAGATGCATTGAAGTTGATCGTATAATTGCCACTCGCGTTAGTTAAAGCCCACCATCCTATCCCTCCGCCATTGTTCTCCTGCCCTCCCACAAGGATATTCAACGCGCTCTTGCTCACCGGCGGCGTCACTTTTCCGGAAATAGTGTATGTCGGCGACGGCAATGCGGTAATTGTCCCGGAGATAGATTGTCCAACACCGTTGTTTGTAAACTTGAGAATATACTTTGCCGGAGCCAGCCCGTCATTTGCAAACGCCAGGAGGCATTTCCCATTCACCAAACTGTCCATATCACCAGGCCCCTTCTCCTGAGAGCCGTACTGTCCGTCGGTTTGAGTGAAAGTGCCGAACATCAGTTTATCCGTTGCCGTATCGATGGCACCATTTCCGTTGAGGTCAATCCAAATCTGGCCGTTTGCAGTTCCTCCAACCGGCAGATCGTATTCCCATCTCAGGCTATCTCCCTGCACCGCAGTAAAATTGGCACTGACACCATTCACCTTCAGGTTGGTTACCTGTGCATTGGCGTGGAAACCCACGCCGACCACCAGCAAAGCAAGCAGCAATAAGTGTAAGTTTTTCATCGGTGTTTCTCCTTTGAGTTGTTGGATATTGTTAGTTATTTGTCGCTTCATCTGCAATTCCGAGTGCGTTATCTAATGCTTGTATTCCGAGGTCGATTTCCTCTTTTGTGATGATCAGCGGTGGCGCGATGACAAAATGGCTCACCCAGGCCTGAATGTACACACCATTTTTCATCATCTCCGCGGCAATCTTGTCGACGAGGAGAGGCATTCCGCTGACTTTGTCTTTATATGTGTTGAATGGTTCCTTCGTCTGCCGATTCTTGACTAACTCAACTGCCCAGAACAATCCGATACCACGGATATCCCCAACGGACCGGTGTTTCTCTTTGAGCTCGTTGAGTTTTTTCCCCATGTACGTTCCCATCTCATTCGCGCGGTCGATGAGATTGAGCCGCTTGTATTCATTGATGGCGGCGATTGCCGGCGCCAGGGTAAGTGGATGAGCTTCGTATGTGTGTCCATGAGAGAAATAATGATCCTCGAAATAATCGCCAATAGCTTTCGTCGTGGCGCATAGTCCGAGCGGCACGTATGCCGATGTAATGCCTTTGGCTGTGGTAAGGATATCGGGTTTCACCTGCCAGTGGTCGACGGCGAACCACTTGCCTGTGCGTCCCCAACCGCTCATGACTTCATCGGCGATCAGGAGAACGCCATGCTTATCGCAGATCTGCCGGAGGCGAGGCATATACTCCTTCGGAGGAATCAGGACGCCGTTTGTTCCAACAACCGGCTCGATGAGAACGGCCGCGACATCGCTTTCGTTTTCGATCATATGGTCGATATATTCGACACAAGCAACTTCACATTCAGGATAATGATGGTGGAGAGGGCAGGAATAGCAGTTCACTTCCGGTGCAAAGATGACCCCGGGGATTTTTCCTGCCGGCTCCATGGCCCAGCGCCTCGGATCGCTCGTCGCGGCGATGGAGCCCATCGTTGAGCCATGGTATGAGCGGTACCGTGCAATGATTTTTGTCTTCCCGGTGTACATGCGTGCGATTTTGAACGCGGCCTCGTTTGCTTCGGTGCCCGACGTCGCGAAGAAGAACTTTTCCAGACCTTTCGGAAGAACTTCAAGCAAAAGCTTGCTCAGCTCCGCTCGCACGTCTGTCGCGAACCCCGGCGCAATATACGCAAGCCTTCTCGCCTGTTCTTCAATCGACTTGATGACGGCAGGATTTTTGTGTCCGAGTGTTACGCACATGAGTTGCGATGAGAAATCGAGATATTTCTTACCGCTTGCATCGGTGAAGTAGCATCCCTCGGCATCGACAACATGGAGGGGCTTCCAGTTTTTCTGAAAGGCCCATGTGCGGTAGGTGAGTTTAGCAGTAAGCTCTGATATTGAAAGCGAATTGAGATCAATTCTATCCATAAAAGGTTCCTGGCCTATTAAATTGTTTCATGTCTCAAGTCGCAAGTTTCATGTCAAGAATACTTGAAACGTGAAACCTGAAACTTAAAGCCGTTTTCCTCACGGCAACATTTCCGTTATCTCCTTGTACATTTCCGGTCTTCGGTCGCGGAAGAATTGCCACACATTTCGCACTTCCAGAATTTCATCCAGATTCAAGTCGGCGACGATCACTTCGTCCTTATCCCGTGATGCCTGCGCAATGATCTTGCCGCGCGGGTTGCAAAAATAGCTCTTGCCGTAGAACTCACCGATGTTCCATGGTGCTTCAAACCCAACACGGTTAATCGCTCCCACGAAGTAACCGTTCGCCACTGCATGTGCCGGTTGTTCCAGTTCCCACAGATACTCCGAGAGCCCGGCAACAGTCGCCGAAGGATTGAAGAGAATTTCGGCGCCTTTCAAGCCCAGAATGCGGGCGCCTTCAGGAAAATGACGGTCGTAGCAAATGTACACTCCGATGGTTCCATACGCGGTTCTGAACACGGGATAGCCGAGATTTCCCGGTTTGAAGTAAAACTTCTCCCAGAATCCGGGGTCACAATGGGGAATGTGGGTCTTCCGGTATTTCCCAAGATACTTTCCGTCGGCATCGATCACCGCGGCGCTGTTGTAATAAACTCCCGTAATTTCTTCCTCGTAAATCGGGATGACCATCACCATCGAGTATTTCTTTGCAAGTTTCTGCATGAGTTTTACGGTTGGCCCGTCGGGGATTCGTTCGACAAGTTTATACCATTTTGTTTTTTGCTCGGCACAGAAATACGGACCGTAGAACAACTCCTGCAGACAAATCATTTGAACACCTTTCTTGCCGGCTTCTTCGATAAGGCGAACATGCTTATCGATCATGGCTTTCTTGATTGCCTCGATGGGCTGTTCGGTTGAGCCTGCAAGCGTTGATTGGATAAGTCCGGCGCGCACAGTTCGGGGCATATGGTTTCTCCTATGACAATTCGTGTATTACGATACTTAATTAAGCGATTTTTGCAAAGAGAGTCAAGCTCTTCCTTGTGAGGAGTGGAGGAGTCGCAACACCCCTGACCGCAACTATTCATTGCTTTTTGGGGGAGTTTCGAGTATATTCCGATCCAGTACAAAAAGGAATCATATGGATAAATTCATCATGGCCGGCGGCAGCAGGCTAAAGGGGACGGTCACTATCGGGGGGTCGAAAAACGCGACCCTCGCGCTGATGTCTGCCACTCTTCTCGCCAGTGGCAAGTACCGCTTTGAGAATACCCCTGAGCTTCGCGATGTTGTGACGATGAGCAAACTTCTTCAGTCCATGGGCGTCGAAATTGAACGGGGGGAACATGCACTCCAGTTCAATACATTTCGCGTGAACAAGTTTGAAGCGCCGTACGAACATGTGAAAAAGATGCGAGCGTCAATCTATGTCCTCGGTCCTCTCGTCGCCCGTTACGGCTATGCCAAAGTTTCGCTTCCGGGAGGGTGTGCCTGGGGACCACGACCGGTCAATTTTCATATCGAAGGAATTCGAAAGCTGGGGGCGCAGGTTGAGATCGATCAAGGGTACATCATCGCAAAAGCAAAACGACTTCGTGCCGCTAGGATTGCCTTCAATGTGTCGAGCGTGGGAGCGACGGGGAACCTCCTGATGGCCGCCGTGCTGGCGAAGGGGACGACCGTGATCGAAAATGCGGCAATGGAACCCGAGATTGTCGCGCTCGCAGAATTTCTGGTCAAAATGGGTGCGAAGATTGGTGGCATTGGAACAACCCGGCTGGAAATTGAAGGTGTGGACGCGTTGCACCCTTGCGATGAGTCGATGATACCCGACCGCATTGAGACCGGAACGTTTCTGCTTGCCGCAGCAATGACCGGAGGAACTGTAAGCGTTGAACGATGCGAGCCACGCCATATCAGCTCAATTCTGGCGAAGCTCGAAGAAGCGGGCGCCCGCCTCGAAATCGGAAATGACTACATCAAGGTGAAAGCTCCGAGAGTCATGAAAGCCGTCGACGTGACAACCGCAGTATATCCCGGCTTTCCGACGGATATGCAGGCACAGTGGATTGCTCTGATGTCGATCGCTAAAGGGTCGTCTGTTGTAACCGATACGATCTATTTTGACCGTTTCAAACACGTCCCCGAGCTCCTGCGCCTGGGCGCCGCGATCGAGGTGCAAAAGAATGTTGCTATCGTGAAAGGTGTCAGGAGACTGACCGGTGCAAAAGTGATGTCGACGGACCTGAGAGCGTCTGCGTCACTTGTTCTTGCGGGGCTTGTCGCGGAGGGGAAAACGGAAGTCCTACGTGTCTACCATCTCGATAGAGGATACGAGCGGATTGAATGGAAGCTCGGAGCGCTTGGAGCGAATATACGAAGGGTGTCCGGGGCTGAGTATTAAGACTTCTGCGAAAATCCAGCGCCCCGTCGAGTTGAAACCGGGATCTGCGGATGCTTACATTGCGCTGGGCAGTTTGGACAGCCGCCTCGGTGACGACGAACGCACCATCTATTTCATCGAACAGGGGATGGGTCTCGGAACTCCGCCGAAGGAGATTGTCAACGCACTTCTCTTGCTCTATGCCGCACACGGCCGCACCGAGCAAGCGAAGCAACGGGCTGCCCGTTTTGGGTTGAGTTACAGATAATGACCCCGGCCAGTTCGACGCATGTGAGTCCGGCCTTATGAAATCCCGGGAATTCTCAAAACGCACCATACTCTCCGGGTCTATTCTGTTTGTCGTCTCGGTTTGGCTGTGCCGCCTTCCGATATTTAATTATCTCGGCTACGAGTTCTCCGCCGCCATCGCGCTCGTGTTCCCGTGTCTAGTCGGTTTCATCTTCATCGGGACAAAGGGGATGCGAATCTCCCCGGGAACGGAGATCGGCAGGCGGGATTTTCGCCCGATGATTCTCAGAATGCTCCGCGTCAGTTTGATGCTTCTCGCCATTCCGTGGGGTATTGCGACCCTGAATATCTTTTTTGTGAAGAACTGCTCCTATTTCGAAGGACTTCTCTTCTTTCTCCTGATTCCGGTCGTCACAGGCATTTTCTCCGTTTCGCTGGCGGGTCTCTCTCTGGTGATCGCCCGGCGGCCATCCCTCGTATATCTTGCGTTCCTCGCATTGATACTCCTTCATCCACTGTATCTCGGGTATGTCTCGCCGCAAATTTACTCGTACAATCCCGTGTATGGGTATTTTCCGGGTTTCTCGTACGACGAAGTCCTCACGATCTCTTCGACTCTGCTCATCTTCCGGGCATTGACGCTCGGTTTCAGTCTTTTGTTGATTCTCATGTCGATGGTAATCGTGGAGACGGCTTCAATTCACGATGGCGCGTTCACAAGAATCATGTTGATTGCAAGACAGCTTCGATTTGACGGCCGGAATGTAACCATGGCACTTCTTCTCATCTTATTGGTAGGGGCATTTCTCTTCAGGGGCCGGTTGGATTTCGAAACTTCGACTGCCCGTCTCCAACAGGAACTGTCGAGCCGGTGTACGACCGAGCATTTTCGAATTTTCTACGCACCGGGATCTTTTTCCGACGACGAAATTCGATGGGTGTCCGAAGAGCACGAATTCCGTTTTCATCAGGTGGAAGAAGCTCTTCAAACACATTTTTCGGATACGATTGATTCGTACATCTATCCCGATCCGGACGCAAAGCGCCTGCTCATAGGCACAGGCACGACCAACATCGCCAAGCCGTGGCGCAAGGAGGTTCATCTTAACAAACAATCGTGGGAATCGACCCTGAAACATGAGCTTGTCCACGTGGTGGCCGGCCAATTCGGGATGCCCGTCATCAAAGCGCACTACAACATCGGTTTGGTCGAAGGTCTTGCGACCGCGGTCGACAATGACTTCGGCAATCGTACTCTGCACGAGTATGCCGCGGCCGTTTCAAAGTTCGGGATTCTGACGAAACCGAACGAGCTGATTTCTCCGGCCGGATTCATGCTTCACTCTTCTTCCCTCAGCTACGTGCTGATGGGGTCGTTTTGTAAGTATCTGATCGACCATTACGGCATGGTCCGGTTTAAGGAACTCTATGGAGGAAAATCCGCTGCGAGAGTTTATGGAAAGTCGTACGACCAGCTCGTGGAATCATGGCAGCATTTCCTGTTGCGCGTCGCAACGCCCGCCGGTTGGCGAAAGCATGTTGAGTTCTATTTCAAACGCCCGTCGATATTCGCGAAGGAATGCGTGCGGACAATTGCCAAGCTCAATCAGGAAGGCTTTCGCTGCCTCGCAGAACGGAATTCTGCCGCGGCGATGGAGCTGTTTTCAAGATCGCTTGGGAAGAGCTGGAACTCCGAAGCTTTCTCGGGACTCGTCCGCTCGGCATATCAAGCGGGGCGGTACGATACCGTTATCAAATTGATAAACTCTCAAGCGGTCGATTCGACGGGCTTTGGAGCGGTCAGGAGCCTGTTGCTTTTCTACGGCGATGCACTGTGGCATGAAGGCAAGATCGATCCCGCAAGGGAGGCTTACGAGGAAGTACTCGCGCTTGACTTTTCAGAATCGTATGATGAAGCCGTGAGGCTCCGGCTCATGGGGATCAGCGACCGGGAGCTTCAGAACGTTGCTCGTGATTATTTCCTCAATTCCTCTGCGGATTCCGCCGAAGTGCGTATTCTCGATGAAATTCAACAACGATCTCCGGGTCTGCTATTGTCCTATCTGAGGGCAAGAATATTCGTACGTCTCAAAGAATATCAAAAAGTCATCGATGCGCTGGAAACGGTTCACACGCCGTACGGCATTCCGATCCTCGACGCCGGGAAGGCGCAGTTGCTCGGTCAATCGTACTTTCATCTGAAGAAATTCCAACGGGCAAAAATGGAATTTTGGCGATCGCTGAATTTCATTACAAATCAAGCTTCAGCTCAGCGAACGGATGATTGGCTGGAGAGGTGCGATTGGTATGAAGAAAACAGGGGACATTATCTCGTCGACAAATGATAACGTCTCTTCTGGGAGAACCCAGAAGAAACGTCTGAAGAATCTTGCTCGTGATTCTATTTCATGAACAACATTTTCCTGATCAACGTTTTCGCTCCGGCGTTCAACTGGTAGAAATACATTCCGCTGGAGACAATTGTTCCCTGCGATGTCATTCCTTCCCAACGAACCTCATGATAGCCCTCGGGCTGATAGCCTTTGAGAAGCGTTGTGACCTGCTGACCTAATACGTTGTAAATAGTTAATTCAACAGAGCCAGCCACGGGCAGGGCATATTGAATGACGGTTCCCCCGTTGAACGGGTTCGGGAAGTTTTGCTTGAGCTCATATTCATGCGGAACATCTTGATAGATTTCCGATTGAATAGTCGGATTGTATGCGAGAAGGAATTCGCCAAGCTTGGCAACTTCTGCATGGAGAGTGTGACTCTTCATATCCACTTGTGTAGGCAAATATTCCAGGGTTCCATTATTGCTTGAGTAGATGCCGACGTGGAGGAGATCCAATCCGTTTGGCAGGGAAGGGATGTTGATGCTAAGTTTCACCGGCTTCGTGAATGTGAGAGATTGTGGACCGAACTGATATGACGGGCCGATGCCCCGTTCCGCATTGAGAACCGTCGGTTCATCGACTATCTCCGCGATGATATACGTTTCTTTCGCGACGGAATTTTCCGGGATCTCAATTCGAGCCTTCATGTCAGTGCTTACAATCGTCGTCGGAACAGTAGAAGAAACATTCTGAACGGCAATTTGCCGAATGACCGTGGTATCATTTCCCAACGAATCGTCGGCGCTGATGATAGCCGAAAGAGTCCCGCTGCGGGTGAGCTTATAGTCAACATTGTACACGAAGTTTGCAGTGTCAATGAGCGCTGCGGGGAGCTGACTCGTGTCGGTACCGAGAGCGACTTTGAACACCGACGAATACAACGACTCGTGTGCGACAGAGACGATCTTGATGTATTGCGGAAATTCTTCATTCTGGAAAAATCGAATTGAAATATGAGGCGGGGTTAAATCCTGAATGGTTAAATGCACAGGAAGTTCCAGACGTGCACTATCGGGGTCGTTTGATTCTACTCCCACTGTTAATATGTAAGCGCCTGGTTGAGCGTTTTCAGTTCTTAGAGTCATCTGAATTGTTTGCTGCCCCCCAGCAGCTACGGAACCGGAATCTGGAGAAAATGTCACGTTGACTTGTCCACGTGCTCGACCTGCAACATAATTCAATGCATTGGCCATCAACTTTGCTCCGTCAGTGCTCGATATCCAATAACCATATCCAACATCAGATGAGGGAGGATAAAAACCAAGATCTGCCCTGTTGGCGCGAGTCATTTTCTTAACGGCGACCAACGGCATGCCGTCGCTCCATGAAGCGATGAGAGTAGCACCAGAAGTTAGCGCGCTGGCGGGCCTGATGCTCTCAGAACCACCATCAAAAGAGGTTACACCACGCATTATTGGATCACTTGGAACATAGATTGTACCAAGTGTAGCCTCACCTGAAATAGTGTATGCTGGCTGGATTGCTGAATAGCCCTGCGTAGCAAATCTGCCAAGAATAGGGGTATACGATCCCATATTATACATCGCCGAGACCACCCCCCCACCACGATCCACGTAATCGGCCAAAACATTTCCTAACTCCACCGGGTCGTAGTAACTGCCACTGCTCCAAACGAACACCGCATCATAGCTTTGCAGCTGAGTAAGAGTTGGAGTAGATATTCTGGCATCAAACATATCTACGGTGGAAAAATTACCTGCGCTCATGATCTTGTTTTTGACATCTGCAACATTCAGCGTACTATTTTCGGTATGCACCAGTAGCACTCTTGGGCCTGTCGTTGAAGAAGTTGTCTGTGATGAAGAGGATGAAGAAACGTGAGTTCCTATTATCGATGGTAAGGAAGTACTCGTTACAACTTTTGAAAGGCTTGTAACTGATGCTTTATAGAGAAGTTTTGAACCCGGAGCACCGGTGTTGCTTATTGTAAACGGCAAAGCAACAGAATCATTATCGGAAATAGTCCGTGATAACGAATCAGGTTGAAGTGCAATCTTTGGTACAGGAATAGTCAGATGCACCCGGACATTCTTCGTACCATTTGTTGGGTCATTACTGTTGATAAGAATGTTTGCGCGGTAGTCACCCGGTGTTAAATCTTGGGCATTAAACCTGACGGCAACATTTTGCGTGGCATGAGAAGCGACGGTACCTGAATCGGGAGCAACGGATAGGAAACTCACAGTTCCGCCAACATACGTCAAAGCATTTGCCATTATCGTTGCTCCGTCTGTTGAAGCAAGCCAGTTACCAGAATTAACGTCTGATGACGGCGGGAAAAATCCTAAATCCACACGATTGTGACCATTGATAAGCCGTTCGACGATTAGTGGGTTTCCATCATCCCAATCTGCTATCCTGTTCGCCCCTGAAACAATGGACGCGGAATAACGATAACTGCTTGATCCTCCATTGAAGGATGAAACGCCCCTCATTATCGGATGTTTTGGGTTGTAAATCGTTCCCAACATATGGGTTGTGCCATATACATATCCACCAGGAACAATAGCCCAGTAGTTCTGTGTATCAAACCTGCCACTGATACTGTAACTATATCCAGGAATAGCAGTCCACAAAGCTGTAACAACTCCACCCCCTGCATCAACATAATCGGCTAAGTTGTTTCCCAGCGTCACGTTACTCGCGAATGAAAGACTACCCCACACTAGTACAGCTTTGTAAGTTCGTAATTCTGCCAATGTTGGTGTCACACTTGATGCATAGATGATAGAAATACTTGCAAATTGACCGGTTGCAAGTAATTTAGCTTGAACATCGAAAACGTCGGAAGAATTGTCGGAAGCTATGAGAGCGATATCTATCGCCTGAGGTGAAGCGTTATGGGCATAAGCTACAGTTGCTGCATATTCCTTTGACCATTGTGTGATCAAGGTTCGGTTTTCTTTTAAGAATTTATTTTCAGTTCCAGCGGATGCAAGAATTGCATTTGCATCAACGAGTGTCGGCTTCTCTGCGTTTCTCTGCATTTCCCTCGCAACAGCCTCGAGCTTCGAGGGAGTTGTTGTGCTACCCGAGCTCAAAGTAATACTCCACTTCAATATCCCTGGTCCCGTATTTCCAATTGTCAGTGTCTGGGTCGTGCTGTCACCCGAACCAACTGTCACAGCAAACGAATCCGCTGCGACAGTAATCGAGGGAGGTTCTTGTATTGCAAAAAGGCCGTCGCTCACATCAAAAACACTTGCGTTACTTGCATCACTGATTCGGACCTTTGCTTGGGTTGTAGGTGTATTCGGCACTGCCCAAGCATAGCTGCCTGTTGACGCGGATGTTGAGGCTGCAATAACGGACCAGGAGTTTCCAGCATCAGTTGAGTATTCCAATTTGACGTTGGTTGGACCAACGGCAGACCATTTGATAGTATCGGTGAAACCGATGTTAAAAAATTCTCCACCATTCGGTTGCACGACTTGAATCTGCTGCGATGAGAATCGGTAAAAGACGGAGGGCCAATTGCCGGTTGTAGTGAGATTCACCGTTCCGACCGTTGACGACCCTGTAGGACCGTCAATGAAATGTCCTGGACCTCCTATAGAATCCTTAATCCCAAATGATGCAGACTCATTAGAGTTGCCAACACCCGTAGCAGGCCCATACCAAAATTCAATCACCCCTAATGTTTCGTATAAACGCAGTTGGAAACTTATTGTCCGACTACCTGAAAAGAACGATAGAACATTCGCCCATTCGATAACAAAGACCCGGTTAGGCGCAGAGCCAAGTGTCGTATATTGGATAGCACCGCTCCCCGTTGCTAGGTCGTCCCACCACGGAGCTAACGTCTTATTTGGAGTACTTGTAGCAAATAAATTACCATTAAAAGCTGAGTTTGAAGAAGAGAGTGGGCTGCTCGCTGAACCGAGCTCGATCCAACCATTCGTACATATCCAAATTCGATCATAGTTATGTCCATCATAAGGAAACGTAAATGGGAGGGTTACACTCTTGCCAGCATCGTCGCCAGAGGGACCGGAAGAGCCAGTGATACTGGTGTAGGTTCCCGAAAAGGTTGCGCGGCTGTATTGCGTTATCGTTGCTTGAGGGAAAGCACTACTGCTCAACAATAATAACACAGCACAAAAAATTGTCGCTGACCTAATATTGAAAATAATCGTAGCTAAGCGTTTCATGGCAGTTCCTCCTATATCTGTTTCCAAAGGTTTTCGATTTCAAGGGCAAGGTCTTCAACATAGCTTGGCTTTAAAGGGTCGAGCTGGTTGTGTGGGTCGAGTTGGTTGATGAGCACCTGAGCTGACGGATAATCGTTCAGCATGAAGTAGCTCTGCGCTTTCACCAGCAGCAAATCATTCATCGAAATTTTCGGGTCGTGGCGAAAAGCATAGAACCCCGAACTAAACTCCTGTACGATAGTTACAGCCGTAATTGCGTCTTGATACTTGCCGAGGGCGAGGCTCACGAGTGAACGTCCGGCATACGCATCAATGAAGCCAGGACTTAGTCCCAGGCTAACATCAAAGTATTGCAAGGCTTTCCGCATAGAATCTAATCTTCCAAACGTCCAGCCCAAGCCATTATAGGCATCAGCATAAAGGTCGTTGCTCTGAATTGCCTGGCTGAAAAGATCCTCAGCATGAAGATAATCTTTGTTCTCAAACGCAGCCCATGCTTGCGACGTAAGCGTAATTGCCTCGGACGAAGGGTCAGAAATATTAATGACGGGGCTGCTAACGTCTGTCGACTGTTTGCATGAAAAGAAGAGAGTGGCGACCGACAAGGCGACGGCCCTCACAACGTGTGATTTGATGTATCGCATAACTGCTCCTGAATGTAGTTCAAGAATTTGAGATAGGAATACTCGAAACAGCCTCGCGGCAGAGAAACGTGAAAAAGGAAATTACACTTGAGCAACTTCCCAATATCCCTTTCCCGGTATCGCATGAAAATAACGAATCTCTCTCATTTTGTCAAGTGAAATCGTATGGCAGGTGGCAAAATCTGGTAGGTGGCAGAACAACACGTTAGGTGCTTCCGTCAGAAACAGAAGGCGAAAGGCACTTTTGCATCTCATTTAGCCATTTTCTATTTTGAGTGAAGAATAGTGCTCTTGAACATGCAATCCATCAACCGTATTCTTTTGACGCGAATGAAATACATCGGCGACGTGGTTCTCACCACTCCGATCATTCGCGCGACACGGCAAACATTCCCCCGGGCGTACATCGCGTATCTGGGAGACAAGAAGGCAGTTTCGTTGCTGGAACATAATCCCTTCCTCGACGAGATTATCCCGTACGATTTTTCGAGTCCTTCCATTTTCGAACAACTGAGAATCGCGCTGGAACTTCGCCGGAGAAAGTTTGACGTTGTTGTCGACCTCTTCTCAAACCCCCGCAGCGCGCTGCTCACGTGGGCGAGTGGGGCTCCCGTTCGCATCGGAAAAGACGTCAGGGGCCGTGGGAAGTTGTATACGCACACAATTGGAGACGTCGGTTCATTAACCTCCGCCATTGAATTTCACTACGCATACGTCAAGCCCCTCGGTGTTCAACCGACGTGCTGGAAAACTGAAGTATTCCTGACGGATGACGAGAAACGTGAGGGGCGTATCTATCTGCAATTGAACGGAGTAGACACTTCGCGGCCCATTATCGCTGTACACCCCGGGGCAACCTGGCCCAACAAGATGTGGTTAAGGGAAAATTTCATCGAGTTGATCGACCGCTTGCGCGCGAAACTCGGTGTCGAGATTATCGTAAGCCCCGGTCCGGAGGACATGGAGCTTGTGAAGACAATTTCAGCCGCGTGTGTCGCGCCCGTTATCGCTCTTCCCGTTCTTCCCGTACGGCAGCTCGCGGCAGTTTTCTCGGCATGCAATGTTCTTGTCTCGAACGATTGCGGCCCCATGCACATCGGCGTTGCCGTCGGCACCAAAACGATCGGCATCTTTGGACCCGAGCCGCCCGAAGTCTGGTTCCGGTATTCCTCTGAAGAAGGTCACCTTGCGCTGTTCAAGAAAATCGAGTGCTCTCCTTGCCGCCAAACAAGTTGTCATCGTACCGGAGCGGGTTATCTTGAATGCATGAAACTCATATCGGTGGACGAAGTTTTTGAGGAAGTGAAGAAAAGGCTGTAAGGAAGCTGAGTTTGATAAAATGTGGCAAAAGTGCCGAAAAAAGCGTGATCGGAATCATGGGAACTCATTTTGAGACTGACTTTGTTCTGAGATGTGTTGATTACTGAGAATGGAATGATTATATTTCGGCGATAGCATGGACAGAGGAGGGGTGCAAAAAGGGAAATTCTCCTCATTGTTTTTCCACTTAATGAAATAAGGAATTCGAATCTCCATCATGCTTGAAAAGGAATTCAAATATTACAAGGAGCATCAAGATGAATTGGTTGCTCATTATCACGGTAAATATCTCATTATCAAAGATGAGCACGTTGTAGCTGTATACGATACAGAGTTGGAGGCTTATTCTGAAGCAAAGAAGAAGTTTGAGGGCGGCACCTTTCTCATTCAGCGATGCCTTCCTGGAAAAAATAGCTACACCCAGACCTTCCATTCGAGAGTGGCGTTTAAGTAAAGCAAAGGAAGGACGGAGGTTCCTTTGAAATTTCAACAGCAGCCTGTCTTTGGCTTGACCACAAGATACAAGGGAAGAGCCAATGTCCTGAAAAATGAAATAAGGGTTAGCGAAGCGTATCACCCCTCGAGTGGTCTTCCGGAGCCGTTAATAAAACCATTCAACTGTATCTGGGATACCGGAGCCACCAATACCGTCATAAACCCATCTGTTGCGAACGCTCTGAATCTGAAACCATCAGGTCGCACCATTGTTCAAGCAGTAGGAGAAGGCGGAAAAGTTAATGAATATGAAACGAATACTTATGTAGTGAACATTTATCTACCGAACAATGTCAATATTGTTGGAGTTGTTGTTTCAGAGGGCGGAATCGGCGGCGCGGACGTTTTGATAGGGATGGACATAATTGCCGGTGGTGATCTTGCGGTTACAAACTGCGATGGAAATACATGTATGAGCTTTCGTGTTCCATCTGTTGAAGAAATTGATTTCGTTCAAGAAATCAACGAATACAATAAAAGATATAGGAACGTGCTCCAATCGGAAGATAAGAGACGAGAGGCTCGGAATAAAAGGAAAGCAGAAAAACGAAACAATTAGACTAAAATCAGTTCTCACCAGAGTTGCTCCTTCCTATTCTTACTCCAACGTGGTTTTGCTGTTTTCTGGCAATCTTGAGTTGTACGGCTTTCTTGAGTTTCTTCACTCGGGCTTTTACTCCTTCTAATCCCCCGGTCGCGCTAATTCTACGGCGTCAACCGTGCAAGTATTTGTCGTTTCTGCTTTCATTTTTCCCACTCGTCACAACGTTAAGGATAGATACCCAAAGTCTCTTGGCCTCACGGGGTCGTTTTGGCTTCACCGGATGCCGAATGGAACCCCTCGTTCTTATCCGACCCAGCATATCTCTCAATTATCAAAATTCATGCTGAGGCACGAACAACCCGATTGCTTCGTTGCATTTCTTCGTTTTTTTTTCGATATTCAAAGACATTTCAAACACATTTCTATGGAGAATTCAATGACTACTATTACTGATGTATACGCGCGGGAAATTCTTGACTCGCGCGGTAATCCAACGATTGAAGTCGATGTTGAACTGGAGTGCGGTGTCCGCGGCAGAGCCGCTGTCCCGAGCGGTGCTTCAACGGGCGAGCGTGAGGCGATTGAGCTGCGCGACGGTGACTTGCCCGCCAATGTCGTTCCCGGAGGGCAGGCGGGTAAATCGCGCTACGGCGGCAAAGGTGTCCAAAAAGCCGTTGAGAACGTGGAGGAGAAGATTGCGGGAGAGGTGATCGGTTTTGACGCTCTCGACCAGGTTGGCGTCGACAAGCTGATGATTCAACTTGACGGTACTCCCAACAAGAATAAATTAGGTGCGAACGCGATTCTCGGGGTTTCCCTTGCCGTGGCGAAAGCTGCCGCTGCCGCACTGGAGATCCCTCTCTACCGGTATCTTGGCGGGACGAACGCCAAAGTTCTGCCGGTACCGATGATGAACATCCTCAACGGGGGAAAACATGCAGACAATAATGTCGACCTCCAGGAATTCATGATTGTCCCCGTGGAAGCCGAAAGTTTTGCGGAAGCTCTGCGGATGGGAGCGGAGGTGTTTCACTCGCTCAAGTCCGTGCTTCACAAGAAGGGGTATAACACTGCCGTCGGTGACGAGGGTGGATTTGCACCAAGCTTGAAGTCGAATGAGGAAGCGCTTGACGTCATCCTCGAAGCGATCCTGAACGCCAAGTACAAACCGGGGAAGGACATCTACCTGGCTCTCGACCCGGCGTCGAGTGAGTTTTTCGAGAAAGGAAAGTACGTTTTCAAAAAATCGGACAAGTCCGTCAAGACTCCGGAGCAAATGGTGAAGTTCTATGAAAAGCTGGTTAAGAATTATCCGATCATCTCTATTGAGGACGGCATGGCCGAAAATGATTGGGATGGGTGGAAGACAATGACTGAAGCGCTCGGTGAGAAAATCCAGCTTGTCGGGGACGATATTTTCGTCACGAATCCCAAGATTCTCGCAGAAGGCATCGAGAAAGGAATTGCAAACTCGATTCTTATCAAGGTCAACCAGATCGGGACATTGACGGAGACGCTCGACTGCATCGAGATGGCAAAAAGGGCAGGATATACGACGGTCATCAGTCACCGCTCGGGCGAAACGGAAGACACGACGATAGCAGACATCGCCGTTGCCACGAATGCAGGACAGATCAAGACCGGCTCTGCCAGCCGGACCGACCGTGTCGCAAAGTACAATCAACTCATCCGCATCGAGGAAGAGCTCGGGTCGAATGCGATCTATCCGGGATTGGGGGTGTTTTGACATCGCAAATTGCGAGGTCAAAATCTGCTCGACAAGCGTTTAAGGTTTTGACCAGGTCTAATACGTAATTGATTATTATGGGGAGGTAGAAATGGAAATAAGAGATTCGGCGGTAGGGATTGTATCGTTGATCATCACGGTGCGAGGCGAGAGAGTGATTATCGATAGGGATCTTGCGCGAATTTATGGCGTGTCAACTGCAAGACTCAATCAACAAGTGAAAAGAAATCCACATCGCTTTCCGGAAGATTTCATGTTCAGGATGACGAGCGAGGAATACAAATGTTTGAAGTTGCAAAATGCAATATCAAAGAATAGAAGAGGTGAACGGAGAAAACTGCCATTAGCCTTTACTGAACATGGTGCAATTATGGCAGCCAACGTGCTGAATAGTCCGCGCGCGGTCCACATGAGTGTATTTGTGATCCGTGCTTTTGTGAAAATGAGAGAAGCTCTCGTCGCGAATAAAGCGCTTGCTGAAAAGTTGAACGAGCTGGAAAAAAAATTAACCAGTCGTCTCGATGTTCATGAAAAGGCAATAGTTCATATTCTGAATGAGATAAGGAAACTGATGACTCCACGGCTCTTACCGGTACCAAGAGGCGACCGATTGGATTTGGGAGGGATGAGTAATCTTTTGATCATATTTTATCTGTTGAAGAGGAATTGGGGACGAACGCGATTTATCCGGGGATGGGGGCGTTTTGATATTGCAAATTGCGACATCAAGTACAACGATGGGTATCCGGTCACAAGTTGTGACCGGTTCACAGAAGCATCGTGATCCACGGCTTCATCCATGCGTTTTCACTGAACATGGCACCACCATGGCCGCAAATGTGCTCAGGAGCGAACGGGCGGTTTTGCTTTTTATGGAGAAAAATCCATAAACATAACGAGACTAGAATTTAACTATCATGAGAAATAAATCATCAAAGAGAAAAGTGACTAAACGCACGGAGCCGATTTCAATGAACAAACGGTCTGTCAGTGTCATCATCTTCGGCACGGACGGCTGGCGGGGCAAAATCGCGGACGATTATACATTCGATAACGTCCGGCGATGCGCACAGGGATTTGCCGGCTACCTGAAGACAATTCACAAGCCGGACCAGCTCCACCGCGGTGTCGTGGTTGGCGGCGACAGGCGCTTTGGCTCCGAGCGTTTCGCCGAAGCTTCCGCGGAAGTCCTCGCGGCCAACGGAATCCCGGTCCATTTCTGCGGGGGCGGAGTACCCACGCCCGTCATCTCGTTTAGTGTGAAAGCACGGAAAGCAATTGCTGCAATCAACATTACGGCGAGTCATAATCCGCCGTCCGACAATGGTTTCAAGGTGCGCGACGAAAACGGGGGAGCGGTCGATCCCGATGGTTTGAAGAAAATTGAGCGGCTCATCCCGGAGGATGTCGTTTCTGTCGGACGTACGACCTTCGCAGATGGACTTGCATCGGGAAAGATCGTGAAATTTAGTGCCGATGAGGAATACATCCGGCAGATAAAGAAGTTAATCGACCTGGAACCGGTCAAACAGGCGGGATTTCACATTCTCGTCGACCCGATGTGGGGCAACGGAGCCGGATGGTTTTCGCGGTTACTCGCCGGCGGGAAAACGAGAATTACTGAAATTCACAGCGAG
>Ga0209777_10000225_pt1 | contig 99819 bp, 150 predicted proteins | sample FrelakmetHBP12HB_FD_187147 | JGI IMG/M metagenome (GOLD analysis project Ga0209777, IMG submission 187147) | Freshwater lake sediment microbial communities from the University of Notre Dame, USA, for methane emissions studies -HBP12 HB (SPAdes)... | ecosystem: Environmental > Aquatic >...
TTTCTGACTATAGCAGAACCAACCATTCCTGTAGAACCTAAAACTAATATTTTTGAATCAATATTCATCTATTATCCTCCAACTTCAAATCAGCATCCATCATTAAATTAACTAAATCTTCAAATGTTGTTTTTGGACTCCAACCAAGTATTGACTTTGCCTTACTAGAATCACCTAGTAAAATATCAACCTCAAGTGGTCTGAAAAACCTTTTATCAACTTCAACAACTTTTTTGTTGTTCCTAGCATTAATCCCAATCTCGTCAACTCCACTTCCTTGCCATTCGATATTTATATCTACATATTTAAATGCCTTCTCAACAAATTCTCTAATGGTATGCGTTTCACCTGTTGCCAGTACATAATCATCAGCACTATCTTGTTGTAACATCATATACATTCCTTCAACAAAATCTCTAGCAAATCCAAAATCTCTTTGCGCATCTAAATTACCCAAAGTTAAAATAGATTGTTTGCCAAAATATATTCTGGAAACAGCCTGTGTAATTTTTCTACACACAAATGTTGGTAATCTTCTAGGACTTGTATGATTAAACAATATTCCATTACATGCAAACATATTATATGCTTCTCTATAGTTAACTGTTGCCCAATATGCGTATAATTTTGCTATTGCATATGGGCTTCTAGGAGTAAATGGAGTGTTCTCATTTTGTGGTTGTGTTCCTTCTAACCCACCAAATAATTCACTTGTAGACGCTTGGTAATATTTTGTTTGTATCTGTGTATCTTTGATAGCATCTAACAATCTAATCGCTCCTAAAGCAACAGTATTACCAGTAAACTCTGGTAATTCAAATGACACCATAACATGACTTTGAGCAGATAGATTATATATTTCATCAGGTTTAACCTTATTTAATATTCTATTAATACTATTTGCATCTGTCATATCACCATAATGTAAATGTAAAGTTTTATATCCAATATTAGGATTTTCATATAAGTGGTCAATTCTATCTGTATTAAATGAGCTAGACTTCCTTATTAATCCATGAACATCATAACCTTTATCTAATAATAATTCAGTTAAATAACTACCATCTTGTCCTGTTATTCCTGTTATAAGTGCTTTTTTCATATAATCACCCATTTGTATTTATATAGTCCCAATTCCAATGCTCCATTTGAGCAACAATTACATCTTCTGGTACATAACCATCGTCATAACTAATTAAATAATTTTCATTAATTTCTTTAATCTTTTCAAGTATATCTGATTCAAGTACTTGATATTTTTGATATAATGCACTATTATTATTCCACATTCTTCTATCATCAATTAATAAAGTATGTGTTTTAATTTTATGTTGTTTAATAATATTAAGTTCGTCAATCACAGGACACATTTTATCGCCAAATAATGTTGTATTATCGCTGAAATGTGCATCTAACCAAAAACATATATTTTGGTTTATATCCTTAATTATATCCCAAAGTATTTTCGAACTATCACCTAATATAATTTCTACTGTTTCGTTATGTTTAAATTTTGCCTTACAATGTTCATAATATCTTGGAGTGATTTCAATTGATATTATTTTTTTAAAGCCTGATTCCAATGCATGTTCGATTCCTCTACCTAAATAACTACCTGTTTCCACGAACACATTATTATTATTATAATTATTAAAGATATTTTTAACACCTGACATTAATTCTCCTTTAATTGCTATTGTTTTTTAATTATAGCCAATGATGCACAAACTTCATCTAATTTTATTTTATTGTCTGTAACAAATTCATCTACTGCAATCGTAACTTCATTAATTATACCATAATCATGTATCAACATATATCCATTATGCACTAACTTGTTATAAAAATATTCCATTGCCAACCATGTTGTATGTCCAGTATCTACATCTATATGCACTAAACTATAGTTAATTTTTTTATTTTTTATATGTTTTAATGTTTCTGTAGGAAACACACCTTTGTAAAATTTAACATTAAAATACTCTTTTAGGTAATTTTTAACATCATCTATGTTACTTATATAATTATCTTCTCTGTATGCAACATTACTTTTTTCTAATACTGTACCTTCGAATGTATCAAATAAATGTAAAACCTTATCATTTTTTTTAAGTTCACAAATAATTTTAGCAGAAGCACCTTTCCATACACCAACCTCAACAATATCACCATTTAGTTCTTTAATTTCATTTAAAATATTATATAGTTTGCTTGCTTCAAAAAAATTTAATCCATAACAAACTTCTGACTGTATTTTAGAATATAGCTTATTAAACATAATTATATCTCCTTTTATTTTCTTATAAATAATGAGTTACCACATTGTAAATAGTTGTAAATATTTTCATTTAACACTTCTACAAAACCAATTTCAGACATAAATTGTTTAAATTCACCATATAATGTCAATCCCTCATAAAACTCAACAAGTGAATACTCTGCAAAAATAGCTTTAGTTGTATGCAAAATTTTATCAGCATGTTTCAAAACTTTATGTTCATTACCTTGTAAATCTAACCACATAAAATCAATTCTATCAATATTAAAATCTTCAACAAATTTATTAATAGTAATTGTTTGAACAACTTCTTCTCTATCAAATGTGCATGTTGGAAACATCGTTAAATGTTCTTTTGGTTTTAATAATGAACTTGACTGATTGGAATATCCATCACTTATATATATTGTTTTTTCCCCTATAGTATCATCTAATGCTAAATTATAAGTATGAATGTTTGGTATAGCACATGTACTCTCTGATAACAATTTATATATATGCGATACTGGTTCAAATGAGTATATCGTAGAGTTTTGAAATAATTTAGAAAAGTCTATTGAATCATTTCCATTAAATGCTCCTGCATCTAAAATTACAGCATCATCACTAATATATTGTTTTAAAATATTTTTGTCCATTTATCGTTAACCTTTCTTCTATTGGTAAATACATTCTTCTAGAATAAGTTTCTCTATCTTGGTTAAAGTTTTTAAAATTTGCTTCATCAAATTCATCTTGTTTTCTTTTTCCAGAAACATAATGTTTATGTTGAAATATTACTCCATCTGTATCTCTATCATCTTTCAATAATCCAAGTTCATTTAAGTTATGATAGGCTTCATTATCAGAAAAACAATGTGTATATTCTGGATGAAATACAATCTTATTTAATTTTTTTAAACAATAATAAGTCATACAGGCTAAAGTAATACATAAACATCCAACTTTAGAATATTTATTTTGATAACCATCATCTAAAAATACTGCTCCATTCCAATCTATAAATTTGTTTTCTACCCATTCATCCCAAAATACATTATCTGGTGGATAAAAATCATCTGATAATAAAATCAATATATCTGAATCATTGGCTTCTAAACTTGTTGTTAATTTAGATATTGCATAATTATAACCTTTGCGCTCATTATCATATATAATATATCCATTGGCATCATTGAACATTGTATAATCAATTAATTCTTCATCATTAATTTGTGTAATTATTAAATGAAGGGACACTCTTTCTGGATGTTTACAATGTTTTAACCATTCTTTATATGTATTCATAAACATTTCTGGTCTAATTGTTGCACCTAAAATTAAAATGTTTTTCAATTATACACCTCATTATATTCCAAGATTAATAATTTCATCTATAATTACTCTTGCTCTTATATCATAATTATGATTCCTTACAACAAAGTCTCTTGCAATCTTTGCTTTTTGTCTACGATGTTCATCATTCATATTTAAAATTTCTTCAACCATTAATTCTGCTTCATTTGAATTTTTTGCATGATACATATGCTCTCCGAAAATTTCATATTGTGCAGGTTGATAATGTGCTAACATTAAACTCTCGTGACTACAAGCAATAGTTTCATATGGACGCATAGAACAATGAGTGTTACTGTTAACAGGCACATTCATTCCAAGCATACATTTACTAGAGTTTGTAACAACTGGTAGCCATTCATAAGGAAGTTCAGCATAACCATCTTTTGTCCAATAATTATTTGGATAATTTTTTAGATTAACAGGTCTAGTTTCATCCATCCACCAAATGCCATAAATCATCATATCGTATTTTTGCTTTTCTAATAAATTCATAACAAACCATTTAGTTTCATCGTATCTATTAGAGTAATTTCTAGCGACTAAGCTAATATCATGTGTAAACGCTTGTTCTTTTGGAACAGGTTTATGAAAATCAGCATTACATCCAAACAGCAAATTACCACATTTTATATTTCTTAATTTGAAACTAGATAACTTTTCACCCATTGTAGTCCATAGAAAATCACAATTAGCACTCATATATTCACCTATTTGTGGTGTGCAATCAGCTTCTATATCCCAACAATGAAATTGAATTCCTTTATGTATAAATAAAGTATATAATAAATTAATGGGTAAATTGCTATACCCCTCAGTAAATATTACAGTTGGTTTAAAGGTTTCAACTCTATCCATAATTAACTTAATATGTTGTTCCAAAGGTTTATCCCATATTGCACAACACTCATTATCTAAAAATGAAGTTTTACAACCAAGATTATCAAAACCAGATTTTAAACCATATTTAATCAAAGGGGTTTGTGATAAAAATAATACTCTTATATCCTTATAGTCCTTAATCATAATCTACCTCAAATTTTGATATTATTTTTTACTGCAAACTTATCAATTGCTTGTTCAATCACATCAACACGACTATACCAACTATTCTGACTTGCTATGTTTTTACATTTATTAATAATTTCTATATCATCTTTACATCTTAATGCCCTATAAACATTATTAATAAATTCAATATGATTTCTACTTGCATAAACAGCATCAGGGTATATCGTAGCTTCTGGTATATCTGTTGCAACGGTTATTTTGCCGTGTGACATAGCTTCGTAGTTTTTTATTGGATTACTATAATCCGCTACTTGGCAACGCTTAAAAGGAAGGATATTAACGTCACAGTGATGATAGTATGCCTGTAAATCTTTATAAGATTTTTTGCCAATATATACAATGTCTTTTGGTGCTTTGGATAACCCCCATCCTATTCCTACAACGGCTAAAGTGAATTTTGAGGCTAGTTTCTCAACTAATTCAATATCACACCAACTGCCTGACAAAGCCCCAGAAAACAATAAAATTGGACGTTTTAAGCCTATGAATTCTTGGGGAACTTGATAAGCCTGATTACCCAACTCTGGGAAACATGCATTTCTACACATATGTATATTAGGATGTTGGTTTTTTCTTAAATCATATAAAGGTTGTGAGGTTGTAAGTAGAATATCCGCTTTTTCCACCATTAGATGTTCATCAGATGCATTTTCTTCAAAATTATCTAATGAATCATAGATGTGAATTTTGTAATTAAGTTCGTTTAATTCTTTATGTTTATGTGACCATGAAGTAAATGCTATATCAATTTTAGGAACTCTTTTTTTAAATAAATCCCAATTATGATAAAGAGTAAAATTGTCATTTAGTCTTTCTCTATTACAATGAATATTAAATGATTTATTTATCCAATATACATGATAGCCACGTTGACTAAATATATCCATTAAATGATGTGGACGTTGTTTTAACGCAAAATCATAGTCAATTGTATTAAAATATGCTATAGATTTCATTGATACCCCTTTTTTGGCTAAAAAAAATAATAGGGATATATTATCTATATCCCTATTATTATAATACATCTATATATTAATATTGTCAATATAATTTCAATTTATGCAGGAACAACAATAAACTCCCACATGTTACCATCTGACCTTCTAGGGTCAAGACCTTGTAAGTCTAGTTTAAATGTCGAAGCACTCTTGTAACTTCCACCAATTTCATAGGTAGGCATTACTTTCATTTTGTAGCAAGTAAGCTGTGCATATGCTTCAATTGTAGAATTGGTAGCGTCTGCATCACTATAAATTGGGAATTGAATTGTGCAAGAACAAGCTTCTGCAAAATCGTTTGTTTGAACAGTTAAAATTTCAGTTGTAGGAGTAGTAGCAACCTTATATGCAGGATATACTTTTGTTCCTGCTAATGCTACGTTAAAACTTAATTCAGTAACACCACCAACTGTTTGAGCAAAAAATTCAGAAGCACTAGGTGTAGCAGTTCCTAAATCTAAACCATTAATTTCAATACTTCCTGCAACAGCTAAATGAGGTAGAGTAATTGTATTAGTAACTGCACCTACTGTATAAGGAGTACCAAAATAATAATATTCTGATGCTGAAATTGTTTTAGCTCCACCTGATGTAATTATAAGTTGGTCAAAATCCCATTGTGCATCAGTCATAGCAATTGCAATAGATTTCTTTGTATCAATTCTTGCTAGATTATAAAAACTCCAACCACCATTGATTTCTAAGGAATCTCCACCCAAAGTTATTGAACCCTGACTAGCAGTCGCAACATGCAAGTTTCTACTTGCTGTTCTAATTAATGCTTTTGGAGCATCAACGATAAAGCCTTTTCCTGTAAAAGCCATTTATAGTTCCTCCTTTAATATTTTTTTATTTATTTAAGTCTAAATAAGACTAGTAAATGATAGAATTGAACTACTTATAGATTTTTTTAAATTCAAACCTTTGTGCTATTCTTCTATAATTTGTAGAATTAGAAATGAGTTCATAACAACTTATAAAATATAATTTGTTTGAATTAACATATTTTTTATGTAAAAGTTGTTGTATTCTATCAGTTATTTGAAAACATTTTGATTGAAAACCTGATTGAACATCTTTATTTTTTGGAACATATACTTCAATAATGATGGGAGTCCATTTCACAAAGTCATTTTCTGTATCACTTTGCATTGCATTTCTCATTAATATTCTACAGCATCCATCATTTGTGAATTTATCACTTATAAATGTTTGTAGAAAATATTTGTCTAATAAGACACCAAAGTTGTTTTTCTCTGTAATTGGAATATCCATTAATGACTTTAAAGCATCATCATTTACTAATACTTTATAAATTGAAGCTATGTCTAAAGCTAGGCTCATAATATCACCAACTTACTTTTTTTTAACAACCTTTATATATTTAGAAAAATTAATTTTATTTACTGCTAATGTAATAGCATCATTAAAATCTTTTTCTATTAATTGTTCAGAGTTGTAGAAAATTTTAGTAAAAAATGGGTGTCCTTTTTGTCTAAACGCAGTAATTTCTTCTGTATGCTCTGCTTGACTTTCTTCCCACCATCCATAATCAATATTATAAACATTTTTACCTTCTCTACCATATACCTTCATACCATCTCTATCCTCAGCATGATAATATTGAGATGATAAATAATCAGAAATCCAAGGATTATTGAAAGTATCTGCTTCTGTACCCATACCAAATTCAATTATCATAGCTTTATAAATTGTATCATCAGATTGGTCTAAAACACCGATTTTACGCATTAAATCCAAACCTTTACTAACTGCTTTAAAGTTTAATGCTTCAATAATATCTCTTCTCCATTCTGGTTTACCAACAGAATCAATAGTTCCACTGGATGGTATGGTTGAAATTTCATATATCATATAAGCAACAAACTTATTTGATAATTTATCTAACTCTATTTCTAAATATTTTTTAAGGTCACTTATTAACTTTTGAGTATCAAATTCAATCATGTTTATCACCATCTATAATTTTACAATATAACATAAGTACTCCATCTACATTAGTACAATTTAATTGAGAATAATCTATATCATAAATCATATATTGTGAACCATAATAATTAAATTCATCTGTAACCATTAAATTTTTAGTATCATCGTTATATTGGACTCCAACTAGGATAGTTTGACTTGCTTCAATACCAATAGTACCTTCATTTTGCATCCAAGCCCTTGCATTTACTCTACTAACAAACCCATAAGTATTTAATGAAATATCAATAAAACTAGCAGGAGTTGAAGCTATACCATCAGCGTCTAATTCAGCATATGTCCATCGTTGAAAATCTAAACTAACTGTACATAATTGAATTTGAGTTTTATTACAATTAATAGCTCTAAAAGGAAACCAATTAACTAAATATATATGATTTTGAGTATCAGTAACATAGTCACCTTTTTTCAAGTCTATAGACTTAGAACATGTAAATAGCTTTGATGTATCACTTAAACCTTTCATATTAGATTTAAAATCTAAATCTTCTATTAATGCTTTACACAATATAGGTGTAGCAGAAGTAAAATTAATTGTACAATCTTCTCCTAGAGATAATAATATATCATCGAAATCTTGTTCTAAATAAGAGGGTACATAAAAGTCCATTGTTATTCCCTCCTTTTTAAAAAGTCAAAAAACTTTAAATCAGGTTTTTTGACTTTAGTACAATTGTTTTCGTCTGTTCTGATATTATCTGGCAATCTCTCTATACTGCCAGCTAAATTAAATATATATTTTTTGACATCATTATATTCTAATTTATTATTGGCTAAATCTTCGATTTGATATAATAAACTTAAAGTCTTTTGACTAAGTAGATGGCAATATTCACTGATAGTAAATTCTTCTACACCTATTATTTCAAGGTCTTTGTTTTTATATTTAATTTCTATACGCAAAATTACACCACCTATCCACTATAATCAAATGATAAACCAGTTTTTGTAATTGAGTTTATTTCTGTCATATTCGAATACTCAGTCATTTTATGGAATAAATCTGTTAATTGATTTTCTCTATCTTGAATTATTTGAGTTAAAAATTCGAATGGCTTATACGCATACGCAACACTTAAAGCGTTGGTAGTATAACTAACTAATGTATTCCAATAATTCCTAACACATTGAAAAAACTCAATTTCAGACGCAGTAATAACATAATTTGTCTGCAATATATCTAAAGTAGTATTGACTGTAGGAGTAGCACCGTCAACATACTCACTATCCCAAGACACAGCTCTGCCAGTATCACTAAATAATCGTTGGCATCCAGAGATACAAAAATTTAAATAATCATCATCAGTAAACACAATAGGTGTTCTTTGATTGCGTACATTTTTCACCAATTGTTCTTTTAAGTCTAAAAGAGATGTTGACATTTAAATCACACCTTTATATTTTATTTAATATCATTTATTAAAATTTCTCTACCACAAAATTCACTTAAAAATTTTAATTTAGCTCCACTTAATTCGTTAGCAATACTTGTTGCAACAAAATAAATAAAACTTATAGTATGTGGTTCAGTAATTTCTCCAAGTTCTTTTTTCATCTTTAAAAAATTACCTCTTAAAATAGCAAATATTTGTTCTTCGTCTACAATATTGGGATTTTTTTCAATAAATCCTAAATTGATATTTACATCTGCATTATCAATAACAAGCATACCTCTTTTAAGTAATGAACAAGTAGTATCTAAATAATACACATCATCTTCTTCTACGATTGTAAATGAACCAGATTTAATATTTTGTTCACGAATAGGATTTATTAATTTAATACCAATATCAAATTTATTTTTATTAAAAAGTTTTACTTTTGCCATCCTTATAACCTCCGTTGAAAAGTAAAAGGGGATAGTAATCTATCCCCAATTTTATTTATATTAAAGTGCAGTATCTTCATAAACACCAAGGTAAGCATTATCACCAAAGATAACAGCAGTACCAAAGTATTTGCGTAGATTAACTTCCATTGTGTTATCGTTGATGTTTGTAGCATCCATAGATTCTACATCACCTTCCATAACAACTTTTAATGGTGATTCTGCGCCCTGTGGAACAATGTATAACAAATCTTGTCTCAAAACAGGAGTTGTATTGCTTCCTCTTAGGAATGGATTATCTAATTTCGATACACTAGCACCTTTGTAAGCACCAATATATCCATTTTTATTAAATTCATCCATAATGCTGTTAGAGAACATTTTTGTAGAAGTATAAGTTGTGAAACCAGTAGCTTCTGCAAGTTTGGAAACTATGTTAATATCACCCAATAAAGCAACATTACCATATCTCTGCATTGACCTAATCATAGGGTCTAAAGTAGCTGTAACAATACCAGAACCACTTGCATAATTAGGACTTGAATATCCACTAAATGAAGCATATAAAGTAGCTTCAATCAATGCAACAATTTTTCTTTCCATTTCATTTGATGCATCAGTAATACATTCATCAAAATTAACTTTGCCACTTGCAAGTTCATATAAGTTAACATATGGTCTTGCAGATACCTCTACTGTATCAACAGTTTGATAAGCGTTCATGATTCTGCTTCTTTGAGTTGTTCCATTTTTAGCCTGTACAAAAGCTTCAATACCTGCTTTTTTTACTTTAAATAAAGCCTTTTCCCCAATACCAACTCTTTTTGTATCAGCAAATAAATCAATATAATTAGTGTTTGTATTGATTATGTTATTAACTACAAATGCAAGTAACTGTGAAATCTCATATCTATTATTAGGAGATGGATTTTTAGCCAACTCTTTAATTGCACTTCTTGCTTCTAAAACTTCAATTTCACTCTCTTTAATTTGATTTAGGTGTAAAGCAGAAAATACTTCTACAGCCTTATCAGTTCTTAATGCCATTTTATTGTCCTCCTTATATTATATTATTTTATTAGTCTAATACGATGCATTTATAAACAGTTTCGCCCCATTTAGTAGGCTTTTCGATAATTTGATATTTCTGATTAGGTGAACTTGAAGTTGCAGTAATCTTACCAGTAGTTCCAACGTCAACAATATCACCAACCGCAGGTGTTCCAACAACTTTATCAGTTACGAAAATTTCACCCTGTAATAGTCTTTTAATTCTTAAATATTTTCCTGCTGATACAGTAAAGTCCAAATCATTAATCATTTGTTCGTCAACAGTATCAATTACGTTTTCTACGAAATATGGAATTTGCGAATTAACATTAGGTGTTGCACAAGTACCTGCTGACCAACTAACCACTTGAACAAACATTCCATTATGAATCGCAGTTTCACCAGTTTTAAGAACTAAATTTCCAATATATTCGTTATTTCCTTTTGCTACATAACCAGCCATTTATTTGTCCTCCTTATTATTAAATATTTATTTATACATTGTTATGTATTTACTAATTACGTCTGAACCATGTAAATCCATTGTGTCTAGCACTCTTGATGCTGTTATCATAGAATCTTTAGGTTCAACCTTTTTTGTTTCTGCTTTTTCTAAAGCATATTCAACTACTTTCGCTTGAAGAGTTAATTCATCAAGATTACAAATAGCTTCTGCGATTTCTGTTGAATCCAAAATTGCATCACTCAATAATTTAGAATATTTATCTCTTAAATTATTTTGTTTTTCAATTTTTTCATTTTCTGCTTTTTCTAAATTAATTTTATCCATTTCTGCTTTGAGTTCTGCTAATTCTGCTAATTCTGAATCTTTTAAAACAACAGTTTCTGAAAGTGTGTTAACCTTTTCAGTTAACTCATTAATTAATGTTTCTTTTTCAGCAATGATGTTATTTAGTTCAGTGATAATAGTTTCATCAGAACTCTGCACTTCATTAACCTCTGATTCTTCTACACTACATGTTGCTTTTTTCTTACTTTCTTCAACATCTGCCTTCATCTTTGTTTTACAAACTGCACATTCATCAGAACCACAATCACATTCTGATTCTTCAACTGCATTAGTTGATTCGTCTACACTTACCTCATTAACACTCATGTCTTCTGAAAATGGAGATTCCATTGAATCTGATGAATTACTTTCTGGGTCTGGCTCTACAACTTCTGGTGGAGTTACAGGCATATAATTTTTAGTAACTTTATATAATTCACTTATAGTTACATCTGATTCGCCAACTGTGTAATCAATCCTGAAATAATCTCCACTTGTATAATCTTGTAGTACCATGTAATTAACACCAAAATCAGTGCAACACATACAGCAAACTTCCTCACCATAAGTTTCGCAAATTTTGTTATAAACTTTCATTCTCACCTGAGTAATATCAAGTTCAGAATTTTCAAAATGAAATAAAGTTTTTTCAAAAAATTCTTCAATTGGTTTAATGTTCACTTTGTCACCACCTATATCAATATTTAATGCTTCTGCTATTAATAATCTAGCTGTAGATTTTTTTTCAGCAGGAGTTGTTACTATGCAATCACCAAATAGTCTATTATCTTGATGTGCATTTATAGTTCTTTCTTTTTCTGTAAAACTGTCATACTCACCAACAACCACTTCAACACTAAAAAACAATGATTTTTCTTGAAATAATTCTAATATTGCACTACATACTTTTTGATACCTTTTGAAAACTTTAACAACACCATATAATTCTATTTCATTTTCTTCTGTCTCTAATTCATAAAAATCAACAAAACTTCCAACTTGTTGAGTAGCAAAGCTACCATCACGTTTTAAAGCGTGACCTAGATTTTTATATTTTCCATTTTCTAGTTTGTCTCTTTCACAAACTAAAGGTATGCCAATATAAAACTCTTTATTTTCAACTATTTCATGAATAAAATCAGGAAGAAATTTAGCACCATTTAGATTAGTATTACTAGTTATCAAAAGGACATTCATAGTCATGTATATGTCATTAGAATCATTTAACTCAATAATGTTGGCTTGTATTTTTTCAATACTCATTAATATCACCTACCTTATTGATTAGAAGGTTTGGGATTTTTACCAGTTGCACTTTTATTCTTATCTGTAGTCGCATTAGGATTTGGCGGTCTACCTCCTTTGTTGTCTGTAGGCGGTGGAGTGTTACCAGATGATGTATGTGTATTAGTTGGTGGTGCAAACACAGTAGCAAAATCACGACTAGATTCATCTAATCGTCTTTCATACTCTTGTTCAACATCCAAACCATGTTCTTCTAATAAAGTTGTACTACTAATACATCCCTGTTGCCATAATTGAAATGCTTCTTCTTTGATTTTATCGTCACCAATTAAATCAACTTCATTAAAAACAAAAGTTGGTATTTTATTACTTCCAACTCTCCATATTTCAGCCAATCTTCTATTATATTTCTTCATCATTTCACAAAAGTTATTTTGATTTTGCTTAATGCGTTCTGATGCTGTTCTAACAGATATATTAGCTTGTGCAAATGAACTACCATCACTTTCGCCTGTCACAATAACAGGACTTATTCCACCACTTGATAAAATTTGACTATTTACTTCTGTATATTTAGATTTATCAAATAAATTTTGGTTTTCAACAGCAATAAATTTTGCATCAACAAAATGTGATGTTACTGCTAAAGGGAATTTATTTAATGCATCTTGAAATATCTTTGCCGTAGCATTTAATTGTGCCTGATTTGGCTTAGGTAACAATTCATCATGACCTAACTTAGCATGTAAAAAACCTTTTGCACCAATATTCATTTGATTATCTTCATAAAATGATATTAATTCTTTTTTTGCTAAAGGTTTAAGGCATGAAGTCACCATTGGAATAGCGTATTTCTGCCACATTGGCTTAGGCTCTTGTAGAACAAATGTATTAACAGGATTTAATTGTATCCATGCTGATGCATTTCCGCCTTGAAGTGCCTGAGTTATTTCAGGAGGATAACCTTTATATTTTTCCAATAAACTATCAAGGAAATCTTCTTTTACATTTAATACCTGTCTACGATTAAGTTCTGCTACATTAAAATCAATAACAGGTTCACCATTAACCATTACTGTTGAAATTCTACAACGATGTGGTGGTAGCGTTAATATACTTCCATCTGGCATAAAATATATAAAACAATTTGCAAACAAATACATTTCATAAAAAATGCTTCTAGCAATATCTAAAAAATTTATAGCTTCATAATAATCAAAATATTTTTGTTTAGCCTTTTCTGAAATGCCTTTTAATTTATATCCACATGAAAGTGAAAATGGTACTAAAACACGCTTAATAATTCCACTAAAAATACTATCAGCATCAACAAAATAATTAGATAGTTCATAAAGTTTAATAATATTTGTTTGTTTATCTTTTAATATTGCTTCATAGTTATAATTTTTTAGTTCGCCTGTAAACGTATAATCTTTACTTTCATATGAAAATACCTGATTAAGTATATTAGTATTTAAATCTGCTCCAACCAATATATCAGATGTATCTTTTTCTTTATTGCTCAATCTTTAACACCTCATTTCCATACATCATATTGCTACCAATTATAAGCAGTGCCAATGCAAAAATCACCTTGGTTTCTTTTATTATCCTTATTTTTTTCTTCTTGTGTAAGAATATATTCCATTGCCATTGCTAATGCTGTGTATCTGTCTTTATGTAAATAATTACTTTGTGTGTCATATTGAATATTCCCTGATGCTGTAATTTTAGGAATGATATTACCCATTTCATGTTGTAAGGCATCAGTTTCAATATATATTGCAGTTTCTTCTAATAAAAATTGAGATTTATTCTTAGCAGTTTCACTTTTTTCTTCTTGATTTAACTCTGATTCACGCCTTATGGTAGCACTAGAAACAGGTAACATTAAACTCTGATTCTCTAAAAACATTCGTGTAGCAGTAGCCATCCTACCATTAAACTTATTATCTGCCCTGACTCCACGAATGATAGGCAATCCACTTCCTGCCGTTTTCTCAAATGTATCTAAAATAAAAGGAGGATATTCCTTATTATTTTCATCAACAAATGGTGCATTTAAAAGTGAAATAATACCTTCTCCTAAAGAGTTAACGTCAATAAGAACTTTTTCTATATTAGGAAACCTCACACACATTTTTCTAATTTCTGTTGCGAGAATTTCTAATTGTTGTCCATGAAATGAGCGAATATTAACAAGATATTTTAGAAATGTACCATCAGACTTTTCAGACATTTTAATAATGCACATACATGTATTATCTGCATAGGTTGAACCTGATGTTGCAATATCACAACTTAATATATATCTTGACTTACTACCCTTTGCTTGAATTAATTCAACAGGCTCTAACTTACGGCATGGTTCAGTAAGTTCATATGGGAAAAAACTACCTTCTGTAGCTCCAATGAAACGACTGTTCCATTCCATTTCCCATGAAGTAATTGGCATTTGTTTCTTTTGTGCTTCAACAAATTGTTCATCAATTATTCCATATCTAATTCCAGTTTTGTAATTTAATGAACAAGCAAACTTTGAAGTATCTCCTTGTTTAATATCCTTTAGTGTTTCTTTAAATCTAGCAAAAAAATCACATGATTTTAAATAGGCAGAAGTTGTTTGAATGAGTTTAGATTCAACATCTTCAAACTCAACTCCATCACCTTTAAACTTCCAAAATATATCACGTTTATATTGTAATATTGGAAATAGTACAGATGTAATAACTTCACTCTTAACCCACGCTGATTCATCTATGTAAATTACCTTTTTACGAAGTCCTCGAATATTAGAACCATCAACATTCATTGCCAACGCTTCAATTGTTGAACCTGATTTGAAATTTACTACACCTATATCTTTTTGAATCCTAATTGGGAAATTGATTTCTCTGCTTATATTAGGATTGTCAGATGCTAACGCTTGTATGTATTTAATAGTTAATAAAGCCTGTCTAACAGTCTTAGAAACTATTAATATTTGATTATATGGATATAATATAGCCAATGATATTAAAACTAAAGCCATTTTAAAAGTTTTACCCAGTGACCTTGCTTCAACATCATCAATCATATTGCAATTACCACAGGCTCTAACAATAACCTCTTGAAATGGAAATAAACTAATAGGCTTATTAGGAGTAGATAAATATTCTTGAATAAAAACATCTAAATGTGACCTATAATACCAAATTTGTTTTTCCCATTCTTCTGTATTAGGTATTGCTTGTTGCCTTGCTACTTTATTACTAAGCGGATTGCTAGGGTCTAAATATTGTCCTGATTGTTTTGCAAATTTCTTTTTGGAGAAGTTCATATAAGCCATTATATATCCTCTCCAATACTAGCAATAATCCACCTAAAATCATTTATAATTGCATCAATTTCATCTTTTTTAAATGTAATTTTTTTCTGTAAAAATCCAGTAGTTTCTAGTTTTTTCGTAAGTTCTCCAAAACTTCCTAAACCAATTGAATCATTTTCAGTTCTAGTCTTTTCTGCAAATTTAGCAGATTGAGATAATTGGTCGAAAATATCCTTAAAATCCTTATATCGTTTTTCTGCTCCAGTGTGACCTTCACACATATCAGAAAACGCTTTGTCCATCGCTAGACTGGCTTTACAAACTTTTTTAGCATAATCTATATAGGCAGAATTTTCAAGCTTAAAATCACGCTCTAAGCCTGCAAAATACGTTTCTAAATAATTTAATTCACCAACAGTATAAAACCCATGCCATATTGGACTATATTTTTTTTCACCATATTCTAACTCCAAAGACATTTCATTAAAAGGTAAATCATCGTCTTCTGGTATTTTACCAACCATTCCAATGTCTTCTCTTTCCTTAACTTCTCCAAATTCATCAATAAATTTATACCATTGGACACGATTCATCATCCTAAAAAACCAATTAAATTGTTTCCCTGTTAAAATTTTAACTTTTTCATTTAAATCCCTATTGTCTCTATATTCACTACTTCTATTCAATTCTTCTTCTGCTTTAGGATAACACCATTCCCATAAATCATGTCTATATTCTCTACGATTATATTTACAATAATCTTTAACTCTATCAGCACTTGTACAGAATTTTCTAACACATTCTTTACACCATGCATCATGATAAAATTCATGTTTCCAATCCTTATTTGAATAAAACATAGATATGGGAGTTTTTTTATTGCATTTATGACATGTTTTTTTTAATTCATCTATTCTATCTAATTTACTAGCCAATTTATACACCACCTTTAATAACTAATTGGCTATTCACTATATCCATATTCATCTAGCATATCTTCCAGAGAATCATTAAGAACTCTGATATTTTTTTTCATACTTGATGCATAAGATTTGGTTAATTCAATTTGTCCATGATAATTACCAAGTTTATATTGAAGTGACATTTCCTCTAGCAATAACTCAATAGCATCTGGCATATCCATTTCTCTAACATGATTAATAATATTAACGATATAATCTATATGTTTTTGTTCCACTTGTTCACCAAACTGAAAGTTATTTTGACTTTCAACATCAGTCTTTAATGTTGAATTTTTATTTGAATTTATTGTTTCATGAATTGCAAAATTTTCAACAGGACTTTGTACTATCCTATCCTCTAGTAATGTATAATAAGTATTAGCATCAACCTCTTTATTATTAATAAAAAATGTTTCACATAATTTACCATTAATAAATTTATCAGTACGTCTAAATTCAGGGTAATTTTTTTCCATGCATATCACTCCTAAACTTTAGTATTTTGAATTAATACTAATTTACTTTTATTATAATCAAACTTATTATTATCTAAAATTAAATAAACGAAACCTTGTGATTGAGGTTTACTCAAACTACCATCATGATTATATTCTGGAGACTCACACAAACATCCGCTCTCATAGAATATACATTCTCCATACCTAGTTAACGCAGAAGCGTGTGTATGTGCTGTAACCAAACATTGAAAACGCAATCCTAATTGATTAAAATAAGTAAATGCTTTTTCTGTAGTTTGTAATATGTTAGTTTTATAAGCCTTTGGATGGCTAAATATAACATCACCAATTTGAAGCCACCAATCACTATTATAAACAATTTTAATTCGCTTATTCTTGTATATCTCTATTAAGGAATCATAATATATCTTTGATTTATTTTGATGGTCATATTTAAAAAAACCATTATTAACAATTAAATCTAAGTTTGTTTCTGGCATTAATTGTAATAAATCATCTGATATTTTATCGCTTAAATAATTTATAAGCCTAACATTATGATTGCCTTTAATAAAATATACTTCTTTAGGTTTAATATATTCAATTGTATCAATTATCATTTTTCTAGCACCAATCATTTCATCAATGAAAGGTATTCTATATTTTTTTCTAAATTTGCTTAAACTTTGTGCATCTGTTTCATCTCCACCAAAAATCAATATATCTATCTTACCAACATAATCACTCAAAACTTCATGTGTTATGTTAAATGGATAATGTTGGTCTGATATAAATAGAATTTTAGTAATATCTTTTTTATATTCACCATCAATTTGACCTTGTTTATATAAAAATTGTTTTACAATGCATCTACATTGTTCACCAGTTTTATTAAACATATCACCTATTTCATTCCAACTTAAATCAATATCACCATTTCTTTTTTGAATACCTAACTCAATTAATTTATCCATTTTATCCGCTTATCCTTTGTGAAATTAATATTTACTAGACACATTTTTTGTCAACAATTAATTGCATTAATCATAATTTAAATTATATGTATATTTGCTGTTTGTGTCTAAAATACAATCTAAAAATCCAACTTATTCTTCACTTTAATACTAATTTCTTTTCCATTAAATTCTTCAAATACATCAAACTTAAATTCAGTAATATTGTTTTTATCATCTGTTAGCTTAATACATTTATCATCTACCTCAATAACTGTACCACTTACACTAATATCAACAATTTGACTTCTCTTAATTATTACTCCCATTTTAATTCCTCCGCTTATCCTTATTTATTTATTCAAATAAATCTGCAAGTCCAGCCAACTGACTTCTAACAGTACTGCAAAGTTGAACCACACCAAACAGCTTATTTCCCTTTAATGTTTCTGTTAATACTTCAATACCAGAATTTTTTTCAAATATAGTTTTATCTACTTGACGTTTATCACCATCAAAAATAATAACTGTATTTTTACCACATCTGCTTATCAAAACTTCAATATGCTCTTTGGTTAAATTCTGACATTCTGAAACTAACAAAATACAATTGTCAAACGTCCTTCCTCTTATAAAACCTAAATGACATAATTCAATTTTATCTTGTAATAAAAATTGATTTAACGCCATTTCACCACCTAGAATATCTGCAATAGGCATTGCCCAAGGTTTTAACTTACTATTTTGGTCGCTAGGTAAATAACCAATAGGGTTACTGTCCTTAACTTCTACATTATTTCTAATATAAACTAATTTTCTATAATGATTTTTATTTATCGCTCCTAACGCCCAACATAATGCGATATAAGTTTTACCACTACCAAATTTACCAAAAACAGTTTTACATGATATTGCATCATTATCCAATAAATCAAACCAACATTCTTGATAAATATTTAATGGCTTAATATCTGCATCAAAGCCAGAAGATATTTTTTTAGGTTTGACTTTATCAAATTTAGTTCCATTCCATCTAAGTTTATCTATTACATCACCTTCTGGGTTGAAAATTAATAGATACTGATTTTCTAATAACTCAATTTGATAATTGCCTTGATAAAATAATGCCAGATTTTCATCGTTTAAAGTGATTTCTTTTATACCATTGTACATTCAATCACTCCTAAGTAAATTATTTGCAAGTTCCTTACATATAAGATTTTAAACTATACATAATTTTCATTTTTCTAATGAAATTCATTGAAGCACTTTCTACACCAACTACTGTATATCTTAATTGTATTTGTAAACATAAACATACGATTGTTTTTAAGTTTAATTTCTCCACATTTTGAACATTTTTTATAAACACCCTTGCAAATATAAGTATAGTACCAATCATCATATAAGTCTTGATATTTTTTGCAAATATTTTTTGAAATTCTCATTATTTTATTTTGAATATTAGAATATTGACATAATAAATTTTTTGCAATTTCATTGTAAGTATATCCTTGAAATAGCAAATTCAATATTTTATCATCATTAATTTTTAATGGAGTTTGTTTTAAAATATTTTTTAAGTCATATTTTAAACATCCTAAATCAGTCAACAGACTACCATTGCAATCTAACAATGCTGTAATATGTTTAGGATTTGTAAAGTCACATTTATCATAATCAATTTCTGTAGAATCCTTTAATGGTGCTTTAAAATATATAGTTCCATTAATTTTGTCTTTGCTAATAATCTGGTCTGATTTTAATTCTTTTAATAATTTAACTAACTTTTTTTGACTTGTCTTGTTTAATTTATTTGCTCTTAACATTTTGAGATTTTTACTAATTATTAATTTTAAATCTTCATATTCTCTAACAGGTTGAATGGTAGCAATATCATGCGAAGTAATTATTTGTTCAATAGGTTTTTTATAATTATAGCCATTATTTAATAAAAAACTTATTGAATTTGCATTTTCTAATTGTCCATAAGTCTTTTCCATTAATTCTTCAATTGATAAATCTTTACCAAACTTATTTTCTAATTGTTGTCTAGTATAATAATTATATTCAGTCTTTTTAACCTTTTCAGCATCATCAGCAAATAGTATGTAGTTAGCCATAGATTCTAAAATTTTACATACATTATTGTCGCTACTTATGTAATCATTTTGATTTAAATTTACTTTAAATTTTTCATCAAAGTAAGTTTCAAAATATTGGTCAACATAATTATCATGTTCACCATTTTGAGTATAAAGTACTTTATTAGCGTTCTTAATTCTATCAGATTGACATAAGTTAAAGTCTAATTCATTTAAAAATTCATATGCAGATTTGTTATTGATTTTACCTTTAAAATATTTTACTGGAAATGCCATATGTTGTCCTCTTTAATTATTTAGTTTTTGCTAGGGTGTGCAGGTTCACCCTAGCATGTAGTAAGTTTTGCAATGAGATTAGTCTGTAAGCTAATCTTATGTTAACACAGTATTTTAATATTGTCAACATATAATTTACAAAAATGTATGTATTTCTACAAAATTTTATATAAACTATCAAAATAACTTTTATCATAACTTCTTTGATTATATTGTTTATACATTGGTGTAGATGTATTGGATTTTTTATATTGTTTTGGTTTTTCCTCGATTGGTTTTTCGCTTGATTTAATTATATTTTTTTTGATAATAAATTTGATTGCAGTAACTTTCCTACCAGTTTTTATTTCTTCAAACTCAAAAGAAATATCTGTCTTTTTTGCAAGTTCTTTTTGTGAAATTAAAATAACTTTTTGTTTAAAATTGCTATACAAATCATATTTTTTTTCTAAAATATCTTGTAGATAATCTACAGTGTAAATAACATCTGCTTTTGTTTTAAATTCATTAGCCTTTAAAATTTCATATATTCTAATAGCATATTTTGATTTAAGAGATAAAATATTTTTTAGATTATATTGTGTATACATTTCTTTCAATCCTAAAAAAAATGGTTTAGTACTAGACCTTAATTGTAATTCAAATCTTTTTGTTTTGAAATTATATGGTGCTTCTTTTAACCAATGGTATGGTTTCATTTGTATATCATCTGTAATTATAAATGATTTAGCATGTAGCTTCATAACAATATCAATTATCATTTTATAATTGGAATTACTAATTTGTAATAAGTTTGCTATTTCACTTATTGTAAAATAATAAATTTTAAAATCATCATCCTCGGCTTTAACTAATGATGCCAAGGTTAAAATAATTTTTTGTTCAAATTCTGTCAATGAATATTTGGCTGTTACAAGTGAATTTGCTTTTCTCACTAACAAATCTTTATTCACGTTAAATCTCCTTTGTAATTTGTCATGATAAATCTTATTTTATGTATTAGATATTACCTTGTCAATGTAAAAGTAATAGTTTCAATGTAAAAGTAATAATAACTCAATGTAAACGGAATAGTTCCTCAATGTAAAAGTAATATTATTCAATGTAAACGTAATATTTAAAATTTGAAACCCTTACTACTGTATGTCTGGACAACCTCCTGAAATTAGAAGTATTAAAGAAATAAGGAAAGAACGAATTGTTTCAATGTAAAAGTAATAGTTAGCATTATAAATAACCCTACACAACATTCATATGTAAGGATTCAATGTTCACAAACATAGTAATATTTCACTCCTTTTTTGTAATAGTTCATATATCACAATCCTGTAAATAGAGAAAAACACTAACCCGATATTCTTTGTTAGTATCTTGAAATATGACAGCAAAAATCACCACATTAACAAAACGCTCAAATTTTAGTTTTGAGCGTTTTTTATGTTAGGTAATATGATTAGACCTTTTTATCGTTTAAACACGAAATAAGTACAATTTTGGAGCAAATTAGGGTATGTCTGAACTATTTCTTCAACAAAACTTTCATTATGCCTGATAAGAATGTTTTTTTGACAGCAACACTATTATTCGCCAATGCCATATTACACGCTTTCTGTTGAATCACCATATATATTGTCTCGGACGCTCTGGTAATCATCGTGTATAGCAAATTTCGTTTAAGATTCATGTAATGGCTCATATCCATGCAACCTATCACAACATTGGCTTGTGAGCCTTGTGAACTGTGACAAGTTATCGCATACGCTAAATCAACATAGGCTAATTTTTTTGTAGAATATTTAATAATTTTATCACCATAATCAACATACATAGTTTGGGTGTCATTGTATATATGCTTAATTACTCCAAAATCACCGTTAAAAACTCCTAATTTATCTTCAATGGGTTCTAGCATATCATCATACCAAATCGCCCTATAATCGTTTTTAGTGTGCCTTACCTTATCACCCAATCTAAACTTACACCGCTTAGTTTCAAATTCTGGTTTACAATCATCAGGAGGATTGGCTATTTGTTGTAAACAGTTATTTAAATATTGAACACCAGAATATCCCTTTTTCATAGGACTAATCACCAGAATATCTTCTAAGCTTGTATTCTCTATGCATTTTTTATAAAGCTTTAAAATTTTATCACAACAATCTTCCTTTGTGCTAAACCATGCTTTAAAGTCTTTATTCACTCCAATTTCTAAAGTTTCATCTTTGGATGAATAAAATTTCTCACCACTTCTCACTTGTGTAGCAACTGACAATATGCCAGAATCTAACGCTTGTCTAAATACAGTTTCAAGTTTAACAACAGGCAACATTTCACTTGTTATTAAGTCTTGTAATATATTTCCAACACTGATTGATTCTAACTGTGCAGGGTCACCAACAATGACCACCTTACATCCATCAGGAATAGCAAATAATAAGTGTCTAAACAGGAATATATCTATCATGGATGCTTCGTCAATCACAATTATATCCATTTCTTTTTGATTATCTTTTTTATAAAAAAATCCCATTGGAGTAGTAATTAAGGCTCTGTGAATTGTCATAGCGTTTCTACCAGTAGATTTAGCCAAAACTTTTGAAGCTTTAGCAGTAGGTGAAACAAGTAGTATATTTTGTGTAACATTCTCTAGCATTTTCAAACAACCATTCAACAATGTTGTCTTACCAGTTCCAGCATACCCAGTTAGTATGACTACATTATTGCTATTAACTCTATAAAACAACTCCTTCTGTTCATCTGTATACTGAATATTTAACAGGGTTTCAAGGTGTTGGATTTCTTTTTGAATAGCATCATTTCTGTAAGGAGGTAATGATACAACAGAGGATAAACGCTGTAATTCTAATGCAATATCAACCTCACAATTGTAAATATGAATCATGGATAACATATTATCCTTAACATAAAAAATCTCATTTTGTATAATATCATCAAAATCAGGAATGTAAGTATCTAATACTCTTTCAGCAGTTTCTTTAATTTCATACTTATCTGCCCATGTATTACCTAAGTTTTGTGACAATTCTAACGCATAGATTATTCCTGCAAATTTTCTTTGACTACAATTTGGTTCAAGTCCTATACTTGTGGCTATTTCATCAGCAGTTTTAAATCCTATGCCTTTAATATCTCTATATAACACATAAGGGTCATTCATAACAGTTTTAATGGCTACCTCTGGAGATTTATATTGTTTTACAAGCTTTTTAATAATACTGAATGATATTCCAAACTTACTTAATCCTGTTAACGCCTTAGCATAATTAATAAACTCTTTAGCCTTAATAATTAGATTATCATATTGCTTTTGTTGCATACCCTTAATTTTACTTTTAACAAAAGTTCCATCTAACAAAGACGAAATGGGTTTTGGATATACATCAGTTATCTTTTTAAACATTGAAGGTGATACAAGTTCTTCTAACAATGACCATTCATCATCTTTGGTAATCTCAACAGTGTGCAAAGCAACAAGCGTATAGTTGTCACCATAAGTTTTATGATAGCCTTTAGTAGCAGTAATTTTATACTCTTTACCTATCACTAATTCTGGCATAGTTCCTACAACTGTGATTTTTTCTAGCTTATATTTAACTTCATCAAAAATATCAGTATTTTTTCTTGATTTTATATCATAGTCTTTACCCATGTTATAGCACATATAGATACCATAACTGGATTCATCTGAATAAAATCTTTTAGCATAAGGTTTGATAGTTATATCAAAAACATCAGTATTCTTTAACTCTAGCCTTACAGACATAAGGTATTCCTCCATTTTTTATTCATTATTTTGTATTCTACAATGTACAAATTACATTTCTAAAAGGTTATAAATATGCCTATCCTAGCAAGAAGTAAGTCTAAGGGTTAAATTTAGTCTCTTCCTTATAATAACGCACGCGCACGCATGTATATATCTTACAAAGAATAGGCATATTTATAACCTTTTAGAAAATCAATTTTCAATTGCAGTATAAATATTAGCTTTCTTATTTTTCCCTGATACGTCATACTTAGCATGAATCGTAAATAAAAAACCAAACTCTTCCAGAGTTCGTATAATATTTCTAATCTCTCTATCTGATATATGTAAGTTATTAGACATTTCAACATAACTCATACATAAATCCTTATTCTGTTTAATGTATAAATAAACTAATAATCCTAAATATTTCAACTTTTGATTTTTTAAAATTGATTCAATAGTTTTGATTAATATCCTTGTTGTATTGTAAGTATTAAAAAAAGTTCCTGTTAAATCATTATCTTCTTCATCTGCAATATTCCTATAAAAACCCTTTACTGGATATTTGATTGAAAATTTCTTAGGAAAATTTATAACCTTTTCTTCCTCATACATCATCAACTCTGTTGATTTTTTGTTAAATAATACCATATGATTCTCTGTTCGAGTATATCCTGATAAATCCAATAAACCATTTTTCTTAATAATATAATCTACCGCTTTATTATCTCTGTTATAGCCTATAAACTCCTTTATATCCTGTTGACTAACCAATTCAATACGATAGTATTCTGAGTAATATAAAAAGCTCACAAACGTATAATATGCAATGGTAAATGCATAGTGTGTTGTTGATTTATATTTAATACGACCTAAATCATCAAAAATTTCATTTGGAATAAATATATAGCTGTCCTTTTTAAAGTTTAATTCCATCTGCTATCCCCTACTGCTAATACTGTTGAAATAATAATATTGCTTTCGCCATAATATATATAAACACAACAAATACGACAAATACAATGAAATAAGCATAAAAAATTGAATTTATTTTAAACTCTTTCAAATCTAGCACCTCTATTTCCACATTCAAGTATTTTACTTATTGCTGAATCTAACCATACACTTTCAGAAAATATAATAAACTGTTCAAGTAACTGTTGATACTCATTTGACTCTGTTATACTGATGTTATAGTCAAATGTTTGACTATTTATTAATTTCATAATTGCAATTGCTTTCAATTGATTAACTGTGTATGAATTTTTATTATCAGACATTTAAATGTCTCCTTTGTATGTTATTATCGTCAAAATTATACCTAGAATCAATTTAAATACTTTAAATGTCAAATTATATTGCCAATATTTAAAATGGATTCTAGGTATGTTTTTGGAGCAAATAGAGCTATATGATATTTATTCAATATATCCTAAATATTTAGCCAATAAATTCATGATATTTTTAGATTCAGATTTCTGTAATGCATTATGCATATAAACTCTTACTGTTCTAGGCTTTAGTCCTAATATTACTCTAATTTCTGCATAGGTATGTCCATCAGCTAACATGTTGAGTATTTGTATCTCTCTTGAAGTTAATTCAAACTTATTAACTGGAACATAATTAACTTTAATTGTTATATCTGTTGTAAGCATTACCATAACCTCCAAACATACCATTTTGTTCGTATAACACTTTCTAGTCTATCAATTTTTCTATTGTATATTGTGAACAAGTGTTCTGTTTTCCTTATTACCTTATGAATTCCAAATAAATTTCTTTTTAAAATTAAAATATGCATATTATCATCTCCAATTAATCATGTTTACAAGCTAAATAAACTTTTAACAAAGTTCCAATTGTTGATTCAGAAAACTCTTCTTCTAAAATAAAATCCATATTAATTTCATAGAGTTTAAGTTTTTTATAACATACATTTTTTACTACTTCTAAAAATTCATTAGATTTTAAAACATTTAGCAATTCTACTGCGTTTTGGAGCTTTATTGTGTCCATTTTTATCCCCTTATGTTAGTTTGAATTTTTATAATTATCCATTAAAAATTGTTGATTCATCAAAATTATTCCTGTAACTAAACTTTCAAAATCTTCATTACTGATACCATATTTTTCAATTAATAATGTTAATGCAATTGATACTTTTTCCATGTTAATTTCGTTATTTTCAATATCTTTATCAATTAATGTCATATTAACCCTCCTGATATTGTTTTTCTAATAATTGCATAAACTTTTCCCCATATTTTGTTTGAATCTCATTTTTTTTAATTTTTAGTACAGATTGTATTATATGGTACTTATCAACATCATCTACAACTTTATTCAACAAATCTTCATTAATATTTAACATATTGCTCAAAGCAGATAGTTTATTCTTTCCTATTTTTCTAAACCCTCCTTCCCAAGTGCTGACTGTTTGTCTTGTTACTCCAAACTTATCAGCTATTTCTTGCTGTGTCATTTCTAAAATTTGTCTAGTATAATACAATCCTGTTATTGCCATAATAACCCCCCTACTTTTCAATTTTTGCTGTTAACTTAATGATTAATAAAACTAATAAAATTAAAACCTTTTTCACAATATCCCCCTCATAATTAAGCTTAATATCTAACATAATACTACAAACCGTACATAATGTAAACAAAATAAAAAAATAAACAACAAAAAAAGGCATAAATTAGGATAAAGATGCCCTTTTTGTGTAAAGCTTTTTGCTGTATGAAGTTAGTCTTATGTTACAATATTATGTTGTTTGTGTCAATCAAAATCATCCCTATATACAAAAAAATATAATAACCATACTAAAAATACCGAACCTGTGATAGACATTATTACATAGGACAATGGACTCATATTATACCCCCATTACGCACAAAAAGCCTTATGAAAGGCTGTTTGCGAATTGCTACCATATTTGAGAATACAAAAATAGATTGAACGATTTTTGTAGCCTTATACTATTACATAATATATATTTTGTCAATACTAAAAACATCATTTATTCATCGTTTTTCAATCATTTTCATTGATTTTTGATACATTTTCATTCATTTTCGATGGTTTTTGAATAATTTCAACGATTTCTCGTATTTTGTTCCATCCATCAAAATCATCATATTTTAACGAACCTCTGTTAATTTCATCATCACTCTCCATATATAATCTCCAATATGCTTTACATGTTTCGCACCAATATATAGACTTAATTAATAATCCATCTGTACAAACGTGCATAAACATATATGAACCTTTAGTAAACTTTCTATTACAACCCCAACATGAATGGTCTTTTCTAATTTTAGTATGCTTAATCCTGATAATTGCCATATCATACCTCTATAGTTTCAGAAATAAAATTATCATAATATTGATTACATACAGCAACTTCAATTGTAGTTCTAGTGTTTCCATCTCTTAGATTTTCAGAAATTCTATGAACTTCATATTGTGTACCATTCACCAATATTATATCACCAATATCTAGTTCGCCTTTTTTGACATATAAATTTTCTGGAATCATGTTATTTTCTCCTTGTTTATAATAGGGTAGTGTTGTTGTCTATCCTTATCCTCAACAGGCTCAATACTAATGTTATAGCACGTTACAGTAATGTGTTCCATTAGTTGTGTAATGAGTTGATTCACATCACCTTCGAACACTAGTTCTAGTTTATATAGTGCAGGTTTTGACATTAGCATCACCCTTCCAGTTTTCGCCATACATATCTTCATAAAATAACTTCCAGTAACAATTATTACACAACATTACATCAAAAGGTGCAATATCAGCATACTTTTTTGGTGGAATGATTAAATCATATTCCAATCTAAAATCTTTATTACATTCCATACATTCATGATATTCAATTTTATTGGCATAATAAACTGGATTTTTTTCTACTTCAATCTCAATATCTTTAGCACAATTAGGACATTTCATATCATAACTATCTGCTCTATCTAAATGTCCATCAGGACATATTTCAGCAATATCTAATCCTACAAAACAATAAGGACAATAACAATCAATCATGTTTTTTCCTACTCTCTTCTAATAATTTTTCTGTTTCAATAACTAACATTGCAACTTCTTTTTCCAACCTTTGAATTTTCATTATTTCATTCATTAATAAATAAGTAAAAATACATGACGTTAATAATGATATTGCCATTATCAAATATCTCACATCCATTCCTCCTTGATAACAAATATGTTATCATCAATATTTCCAGTGATAGACTTTTGAACAATAGTAAGTTCATCACGATTTAAGTTAGGTTCATGATATGCAATTTCACATCTATGACCTCTACTATACTCAGTAGGTTCTAATAAGTTATAAAAACTTTTATTAGTAAGTATCATTGCATCACTAGGGCTTTGTATTATTTTTATATTATAGTCACCTGATAATAAATTACTAACTATATTAAGAAACATATCTTTTCTTGCTTTTTTATCAATATTTGATTTTAAAAATATATTAATTCTCATATTCATCACCTATTTGAAGTATTTTTTTTAACACTAGCTCTAAATATTTTTTTTAGCTCCTCAACATCAATAGTAATATATTGCCCATCTAATGGTATGGCTAAAGCATAATCAAATGATACTGGATTCATACCTATTTGGATTCCTGTTTCCTCATGTTGATAAATTTGTTTTGTAGTTTTATTATTTAAACTCATTAAATTATTCTCCTTTACGTTAATAATAAACTTTACGTTTTTTGTATGATACATTACCTATTTTGTAAATATTTTCACCTGTTTTAATTAAAAATTCATATTCTAATAATGAAGCAATTGCTACTTTAAAACCTCTCAAATCAATTTCTTGAATATCTTCTAACTTAGTCATCATATCCAAGTATATATCAAAAGTAAGTTCAAATTCTTCATCAACATCAAATAATTCCTTGCATGTTAAATATATATTGTACATTTGATAACCCATTCTTCTTTTTTTCATTTGTAACCCCCCTATAATGTATATTAAATGTAATTACTCTCTCAAATCACTTTCCTCAAAGTCTAATAATAACGTAATAGCATAATTAAATCCAGAAATAAATGTAAGTTTATCCTTATCATTTTGAAATTCTTTTTTAACCCTTGCTTCATATTCTGCAATAACCCTTCTCATTGGAAAGTTCATTAATTCATTTTTTGTCATGTTCATTCTCCTTTTCATCGTATTCCATAGTCAAAGCATTTGTCCAACAAGCTTCGCAATCTGAATGTATTTTTCCAATTTCACAGATATTATTTAGTCCAACATTATGTGGACATAATGAACCAGATTCATTGGCATATGAAACTAAGTAATGAATTACTAATTGCCTATGTTCATGTACAAATTTATCTAATCCAAGCATAACACTTCAACCTCTTCCTTGTTATCTAGTTCTATTAAAGTCATGATGCAATAATTTGCTAAATCTTCTAGGCTATCAGCCATTGATTCATGAACAATGTTCATATCTGAATTAGTAGCCAGTTTTTTAATCCTGTTAAATTTATCTTGCATCCTTGTAACAGCAGATATAACACCTAACTCTTGAAATGTCTTACCAAAGCTATCACCATACTCAGTATTCTTAGAAATATAAACATTGTTAAGCTTTTCACAAATCTGTTGATGCTTTTCATATTTTTTCATTTAAATTCTCCTTTATATTTTTATGGTATTCCTAAAATTGTTTGATTAGTTACATCCATTGAATTCTGCCATGATTGATTTAGACTATCATTTGAATTAAAATTATTAAATAAATTATTATCCTTTGTTTGTTGATAGTCAATAATCTCCATTACTAAAACTATTGGAACTATAATAAATATAAATACTAATATAATAATTACATAAATGTTAGCTAGTATATCAAGCATTAGAACTCTCCTCATGTTTTGATTTTAATATTAATCCATTATGGCATTTGCCACAGCTTACCATAATAGATGTGCCTGTTGTGCTAACATTGCAATAAACATCAATCATTGAACTTGTTCTGTTGGCTGAAATATTACATAAATAACCCTTACCATTACATGTTGGACATTTACATAGATTAACTTGATACGTTTCTTGCAACATTTTATACCTTTGTTGCAAAGCATAAATTTTATTTTCTATAGTTTGTAATTCATTGATAATTTGTTTATCATTCATCTTCATTTTTTATATCCTTGGCAAAACCACAACCAATTAACAGTTTAACATAGTTTAATTCAAATTGTAATAATTCATTTTCCTTAGTTAACCTTTCATTTTCTCGCTCTAACTCACTAATCATATTGATATGAGTATCTATTAACTTCATAAAAGCATCCATATTATATCTCCTTTTCGCATCCACAATCATTTTTTTCACATATCATACTAAGTCCACACAAACAATAAATTTTCATACTAGTATCAATATGATGTATGACAAAGGTGTCTTCTTTGCATAATGGACAGGTTTGTAATTTAAGCATAATTACAATTGCTTCTTCAAACGTCATGCTGATTCTCCTTAAACTTTATTAATCATTTTTTATCATTAAATATGCCAAATAGCTAAATTGACCAAATGCAAAGCTTAATGCAACAGTATATGGAATAGATGTTAAATAATTTGTAGCAATAAATCCACATAGAAAAAATCCAACAGCATTAATACAAAATAATTTTAATACATCATTCAGATTCATTTTCATTTTCTCCATCAATCATAATTTTACAATCTAAAAAATCATTCAACATATATAAATTAATGTGATGAATAGTAGTAGTATTTGTTTCATCATTCTCCAATTCATCAACATACATGGTTAATATATCAATCTGTTTCCTTAGATAGTTGATAAATTCTATTTTCTCCATAATTATTCCCCCTTATTTATTTAATAGATGCTAACATCTTCTGAGCCATTTCTATAGCTTCTTCTTTAGTTTTACAAACAATACCAATTGAATAAACCCATTTATCATATTCTTCATCATGCCAAATACGATGCCCAAAACACGAATTTAATGAGTAATAACCAAAGCATGGTACATAATATTCTTCTCCAGCTTTAGGCTTCCATTTTCTAGGTATTTTTTGAATAGTATAATTACCTATTAGCACTCTTTGTAGTGTTTCAGATTCTTTAACAGGTAAAAAATCCTCTACACATTCATCATGACCTCTCCACATTAAACCATTATTGTTAAACTTATATACATTAAAATTCTGTTCCTTAATTAAGAATTCTTCATCTAATTCTAAATCTAATAGTTCAGCAACTTTAGTAATATGATTCATCAAACCATCATCCAATCTATAATTTTAATTGCTGGATTAGCCTTTAAACATAAATCATTATCATAAGCTTTATCATAGTATTCAATTTTAGTATTTATCTGAACAGTGTTCGTAATAATCTCAACAGCACCAGTGGGCAATTGAATAGCAACAACTAATGCATTGCAATCATCCATATCATAATATTCATTTATAAATGCTTCTTTTCTAGTTCCCATATTAATTCTCCTTAGTGTTATATTATTCACATTCTATCTCAAATTTCCAACATAATAAACAAAATCCGCAATCACATACTGCTTTTATATCTGTATCAAAGCGAGCATGTGCTATATGAAAAATTTCTGTTTCTCTATTGCATAGAGGGCATATTTTAATGAAGTTTAAAGTTTTAATTGATTCTTCATCATTCATTCATATTCTCCTTAGTATATACAGTATCATTTACAGCATCATAATATTCTTGTTCATCTTCCTCTTCATCTTCATAAAATTCATCACCAAAAGCTTCTTGTAGGTTAGGAAGATTAATATCATCTAATGCATCACTTTGATAACCATATAAATAATCTTTATATTCTTCTAATTGTTTACCAATATCCCAAGTCCATTCTCCATAACCTGTTTTAGTACAACCCCATTTAATTTCCCTACCATTAATCTCTGTTGTAGCAGTAGCAGTCAATCCATCAATATCAATAATTATTCTCATATATTCCCTCCTAATCTGGCAAATATATTTTAACTACTATACATTTTTTCCACTCATACTTATCAACTATATCACAAGCCATTTCTTCTTTAAGTTTATCTGGACAGCTTTCCCATTCATCAATATTATTATCAACTTCTTTGTCAACTAAATCGTCATAGTGCTTAGATTTAAAATATATTCTTTCGTCAGTATGCCAAACTTCATCAAGCCTAGCTTCTTGCCAACTACCCATCCAATAGTTAAAATCTTCTCCACAACATACTTCATAATATACCATTGGATATATAGGAAGTTCAGGATTATTTTTAACTAATTCTAACAACTGATTAATTTTTTCTTGATGATTATTCATTCTATACCCCCTTTAATCGTCACATCACAAAAAGTACATTTCGCTGTTCTCTCTTCTAGTTCATAATCTATATCTAAATCTTTTAATGCTTCTAAATAGCCTGTTATCATATATTCAATCTTATCATGATAACTGTCGCCAAACAGTAATATATGACCTGTTTCATTAGATAGCCTTGTAGCACCACAACAATCGCCATAATACGTTTCAACAAGTCTCATATATCATCCTCCATTAATTCAATTCCACCATCCATGTATTCAATCAAATATGATAAATCCATTCCCATTAATATTAGCTTAATTCCACCATCATCATTATTTTCTATATCATTTGATAATGTCAATATATCCTTAGAAATCATGCGTAGCCAAGCAATAAACCATTCTTTGCCCATCATATAACCTCCATCAACGATATTCGTCCAACAACATCCAATCATCTGATAATAAATCTGTCTGTGATGCTAACCATGGAACAACATTACCTTGTGCTGTTTTCATAGCAATATAAGCACCATATGGAACGTATTCACCAAACTCTTTTTTAGCAACATCAGTAACAGATTTATATGTGTTTTCTGGCACATAGTATATATACATATCTTTGCCATTCCAACCTTTTCTAGCAATCCTAATTCCTTTTTTCATTAATAATAATGCTGTGCCAAATGAGTATAGTGGATTTTCAATAGCTCCATGTTCATTTGTCATGTTAAACCTCCTTAGTATTATTTATCATATATCATACCAAAATTCAGTTCCATAGCCTACATAGTATGTTTCTATTCCAATCATATTACCACATTTCAAACATTTATAATTTTTTGTATACTTTGGATTAGCGTTTATATGCAATGTCATTTGTAATTCAACATTACCACATTCACACTTATATCCATTGCCATGCCTTATTACATTACCATATACAATTGAATATTCTTCACCTTCGCAATAGCAGTATTCATCTTCGTTTAGACTTCTATGACACCTCATACAAAATGCTTTCATATAATCTCCTTATTAGTGCTTATATCAGTTTTTTGAAATTCTACTTGACATCTTTGTTCATCCAACACAATAACCTTACCAACACCTACTATTTCAGCTTTACTTACTCTACCTATTTCCATACACTGTTCACCTTCATCAAACCATAATGTCAAATCTCCATCACCATTATCAATTAACATATTAAGCGTATCTGCCAATTCATACACTGTCATATAATACCTCCTACTTTATAATAATTCACTATCATATTGATGTTGTAAGTTAATCCAAAAACTAGCATCAATATTTAATGAATATTGTAGATGGTTAGCAAACCCATCAGTAATAGGTTTAATACCATTTAATACTTGGTTTATATAAGCAACTGATGAACCTGTTCTAATTGCTAAATATTCAACAGTCATATTTCTTTCCTTCATAACATCTCTTAGCGTATCTCCTGCATGTAATCTAATTTTTCTTTTAGCCATTATCATTCTCCTTAATAGTAACCATACCTAAAATATTTACTAATACAATCGCAACACACAAACCAAATCCAACATAATCATGAGTAGATAGAAATAATAAAGCTCCAACAGATGATAACAAAGCTACAATAAACATTAACAATTGAACTAAATGTTTACCCATCGTATACCTCATAATCTTTAGTTAGAGCAATATCCCAACATACATAACAGTCTTTATTATCACAATTACTGATAAGTCCAACATGGTGTGGACAGCAATGTGTAGGTTCATGTTTACTTAACAAATACAATAGCATTATTTTATTTTCATTCCAAGCCTTGCATATACCTATCATATCTCTCTCCTAAATATTTGAATTTAACATCGAACTATAGTACTAGTATACATTTTATGTAGCTTTATGTCAATTTGAAATTTTAGAATACCCCTCATATATATAACAAAACCCCAACATATTGAGGGGGCTAATTTGTAGGTTATTAGCATATCAACATGTTAGGGCTTTATTATACACAATTCATACTATACAAAAGATAAAGGCAAACTTAGTATACTATGATTAATTAATTATGTCAATACAAAATCCTACTTGGTTGATTTTATTTCTACTGGGAAGAAGTATAGTCTAATCAACTAGTAGGATTTTATATATAAGTATACGCTACTGAATTAATTATATTATACATGTTTATTTTAATATTGTCAATAGAGAATCTATTGATGTTCTGTTAATTATCTGCTGATTGTCTGTTAATACAAAAAAAACATCTACTGATAGATGTTTTAATGTGTCTCAACAATAAATTAGTAAATCGTATGTGGTTACATTATATATTGTTTTATTATATTTGTAAATAGAAAAACTATATAAATTAATATATAGTTTATCTATAACAAAAATTAGAAAAGGAAAAAAATGAAACAAATACAACTCTCAAGCACCATTATATTCATTATAAGTTTAATTTTTTATTTTGTCAACCTATTTTGATTATTGGTATTTATTTACATATTTAACATGTTATATGGCTAATTTGTAGCTTAATAGTTTTTTTTATTTACTCAATGTACGGTAGAAGTAAATAACTTGTCTGTAAATGAGTGTATATGAAATATATGGTTGTAACGTAGTCATATCAAGGGGTTCAGCGTTTGAGTATTAATATTTATATAATGCGTGAAACGCAGTAGAACCAAGGGTCACAGGGTTTTGACTTATTTATTATTAATTTATCTCGGTATTAAAGTGAATCTAACATGATGTAGGTTATTTGGCATAGCGATTAACTATAGTGTGGAATTGTAGAGTAATTTGACATAGTGTAGGATTGTAGGAGTAATATCTTATAGTGTAGGAATCTAGGAGTATAGAATTCTATAAGAGAAATTCCTTATAGTGTAGAATACTGGGAGTGGACTGTGGTTAGCAAGTTCTATATGGATTTTTTTCAACGTAAAGTTACCCCGTACCTAAAACATAGATGTATCAACGCTTTTAACCTTTTTTAATAGTATTAGTATACTATTCTTTTATATCTATAATCCTTGCTATATCTATCTTTGAGTCGATTCTATAGACAATTTTCAATATATATGCGAACATGCGTTCTATTTTTCAGAACGGTATCAAACTTTTTCAATATTCGACTATTTTTTTTAAAAAAAGAGTATGATGTCGAATTTTGTCAAACGATACAAGAATTGTCGAATTTTAAGTGATTCCTAAAAGCCAAATAAAATACCAAATAACATATTTCGACAAGTTATTCCACTTAACAAAATGTAATATAGAGTTAACATAATGTTATATAATTTTAACTTAAAATAAACTTCAAACCCTTATTCTATCTATGTTTTACCCTTATTCAATCTATATCAATGTATATCTATTCATCTATACAATTCTATCCGTTTTATCACTGATAATAAAACAGAATAATACAGTAATCGACAACATTATACATTTATACTCTAAAATAATACAATATAATACATATTGAATAACATTTTGTTGAATTATAGAATAATGTATTATATTACAATATTCATATAATAAAATATATAATACAATATTAAACATTGAAAATAATCATAGAACAGTTATTCTATACTATATTCAATAATAACTATATATAAACATATGTTTTGTATATAAACAATTATCTATAATCATCATAAACATTTTTCATTAACAATTGTCATATACTGTTTTAAGCTCCAAAAACACGTTTTTTTGCCTGTATTTTTTAATAACGTCAAACTATATTGCTATGTATCAAACACAATGAAAAACGCTAGAAGGCAGTATATATCTATGTTTTAACCATGTAAAATAATCAATACATTTTATATTCAATAAACTATATATAACTCTAATACACTAATAGCAATACTTTTAACTATATAGTAACCTTGTAACATAGATTATATCTATACTATAACCTATATCCTAATTATACACTAACAAACATATACAAACATATATATAAAATAATCCATATACAATGTATATACATTTTTCTATAATACAATACAATAATAGTATATATTCATATTGCTATATCATATATGCAATAACTCTATAATGCAGTATACAAGCTTGTTTTAACCTTGTTACATACTTCAAACCTGCATAAACAGTGCAATACAGCCGTTTTAATAATTTTCTTTTTTTTATATAGTAGGAAGTCGCCAAACATAGATAACAAGCGAGTTTTAACCATGTAAAATAATCCATATATATCAGATAAAAGCCCAAACCTGCATATAGAGCCGGTTACCGGTATATTCAGTTTATTGAATGTATCTATGATGCAGTATTCATGCATGATACAAAAAGTTTTATCCTTCAAACACGCTTATTTCCTGATAAAAAAACGAATTTTAAAGATATTTAAAAAAACTTTTTTAGAATATATGATAAAAAAAGCCGTCAAACTCAGTAATCATGCGGTTTTGACGCTTTTTTAAAAAAAATAAAAAAATTTAAAATATGAAGGAAATAAGAGTATTTAAAAGATATATAGATATAATCGAATATAATCACTCTAAATGGACCAAAATGGATGTTTACTCAATGTATAGTTATGTTTTAAGATATAAGCGTGGAAGGCAACAACAAACCACGAAATAATACCAAAATTTGGAAGGGGTTGTAATATGTTAAGAGTGATTTCAGAAGTGCAAAATGAAAAAACAGAAGGAATAATTGTAAGATATATCCAAAAAGAGCATTTAGCTCTTTGGAAGAAAATGGTAGATGAAGTAGATGGTAAAATTTTGGATATTAAGGAAGTAGATAAAATTTCCAAAGTTATCCATGTAGACGAATTAACCGAAATGGAATATTATGGATAATTTTGAGTAGATAGAGCGTTGGAAATCATTTCCAGTTCTCTCTTGTACTCAAAAAGTACAGTTGAAGTTTGAAAACTGCATAACACGGCTTGAACACAGTTTGGGAATAATTCCCAGATGGACGAACGCCAACAGTATGGAAATTATTAACAGGAAATTTCTGGGAGTAGTATGCCTTGTTGGTACTAGTTTACAAGTTTTACCTTCATGGTAAATTTTTCAAGTAAGCTTAGTCGCTTATATTTATAATCGTGTTATGTATGAGAACATTGACAAAAATCCATGTTAGAAGTGATTCGCATGGAACATATTGGAAAATGCCAAAAAATACCATTTGAGGCTGCTGATGGAAATATATGAAGTCTATTTATACCACGGTTAAGGGAAACCAAAGATTTCCATCTCTGGTAATGAGAGTATCTGATTTACCAGAATTTTACATCATGGATTACACTAGATGGGAAAAACTGCCAAATTAAGTCGGTCGAGTAAAAAAAGCGTGTTAAATGTTAATTCTATCACGCAAATGGGAAATGTTGGTAAAGAGTACGATATGGAAATAGGGAAATTCTGGAAGTCATACTAGAATATTGCCGTCAATATATTCAATCATGTATCCTGCATGATATTCGAATACAAGCGTTCGCTTGGTAAATATTGGTAATACTTGGCAAAAAAAGCCAAAGGAACTGTACTGGAATTTCCTGTAAGCACAGCAAATTTTTTGGATAGATAGGGAATTGGAATTTACTTCCAGTTTCCTGTTGTATTCGAAAAAATACAAACGGCTTGACGCTTGAAAACACTAGCGTTGAAGTGAATAAATTATAAAGGGGTAATTAATCATGGTAAAAGTTATGTTATTCGAAAACCACAAAACAATATTTCAAGTTAGAGAGGTTGACGGTCAATATTCTATTCGTGACCTAAACACCAAGTTTGAAGTTAGAGGAACACAATTGGAAGTTTCTGGAATGTTGAGAAGTATTAAAGAACAGTGCAAGTTTGTTGACCTAGTTGTATATGAATAAAATGGAAGGGGTTGAATAAAATGGAAGAACGTGCAATAGAACAGGAAATACAAGAGATGGAAGCAATTTCCATCTATGAAGTTAATGATATTGAATATTTCAATATCAACGTATTCTTAAAATCATAACTTGCTAGAGTGCAGGATATTTCCTGCACTCCATGGAATTTATGAAATTCTAAAATATAAAATGTAAAAAAATTGGAGGAATGTAAAATGAAAAATGTAAAAAATTGGTTTGAAGGAATAGTAACATTGCAGGAATTGAAAAAACAGTTGTTTAAACTTGCTAGAATCCACCATCCAGATATTGGTGGAAGTACCGAAATTATGCAGGAAATCAATGACCAGTACGATAGGAAATTTCAGGAATTAAAGTCAAGAATTAACTATGATAACTATGACAGTATGAGTGAACAAGAGAAGAAAAATTATACATACAAGGGAGAAAATGCCAGTGACTTTAGGGATATTATTGACAGGATAATTCACTTGGAAGATATTTCCTTGGAAGTTTGTGGATATTGGCTTTGGTTACATGGGGAAACTAAGAGATATAAAGACTTGTTGAAAACGCTAGGTTTTAAATGGTCACCAAACAAAGGAAATTGGTATCATAAAGGTACAAGCGGTTTAAGATATGACAAGTCGCACAAACCAGTAGGTATGGACAAAATTCGAAGTCGATATGGCAGTAATCCAATTCCTACCAGACCAGCACCAAAAATGGAAGATTAAGGATTGTTAGAGTTTCCAGTAAAAATCTGGAAACTCTATAGAGTCTTTACTCTGAATTGTAAAAAAATGGGAGGTGGAATTAAGATGAAAAATGTAAGAAAATGTAATTACTGCGAGTGCGAAATTACCAAAGAAAATAATGGCGGTGACGATACCATATACACCAAAGATTGTGACGGTCAAGTGCTTGATGTATGTTATGATTGTATACCGAGTGGGTGTAGTTATTATATCAATGATATACATTCGACAGATATTGACGATGTGATGCAAGATGGTGGTGTTGACTTCGACACAGCAATATATATCATGGAAGAATTTGGTAGTTGGAAATCATATTGTGAATTGGAAGGGGAATGAAAAATGTATAAAATTGAACAGAAAAATTACAAATGGATAATAACAAAAAATGGAAATCCTGTTACCATACAGGAATTTCCAAAACAATCCATATTGGCAAATTTGATGGAAGATTGTGGAAGTTGGAAGTGTTGGAATGATACACAAGAGTATAAGGCATTGAAATTCTTCTATGAAAAACATAAGGATATATGGATAGCGTATGATATTGTGGAAGGGGAATTTTACCATACAGAAAATGGTAAATTTATAGAGGAATATGAGAATGATTTTGATATAGGATAATAGAGAGGATGGTAAAATATGGAAATCAAGATGTTAACTAAAGGGGAATGTATTAAACTAACAAGAGGAATGGACGATTTTCAAAAACATTCATGGATAACTTCCACGAAATGGAAGTTTGAAAAACTAAAGAAAAACAAGGCAAGTTTTCTAAATGACAAAACGCACAATGCAGATTTGTCAGAATTTACCATGAAGTGGTGTTTAGAAAAAGATATTGAAATATTGCAAGATTCCATAAATTGGATGCAAGAACAATTGGAAATTATAACAGAAAACCTAGAATGTATAAGGAATACATAACATGAGAGGGGAAATCCCCTCTTACAAATTTTAGGAGGTACAAAACTATGAAAATGAATAAGGCAAGAAAATTAAGTGGAATGGGAAATTATGGTACAACATGGGATATTTTGTCAGAAAAATTGACTAAGAAAATGGATATACACAAGTTAACATCGAAGCAAATTGGCGAAATTATTGAACTTATGTATGACCAAAAACAGTATGGAGAAAATTCAATGTATTGTGAATTGACAAACAATGGTAGAAATGGAATAGGTGGAAATGGAATAGAATTAAAAAATGTGAGAATAAAAACAAACAATCAATTAGTGAGAGGGGATAATTAATCATGAGGAATTTTATGGAAGAATTGGAAAGAACCGTACCAATGGGGAATAGCACAATGGAAAGGTTGCTATACTTCAAAATTGAATATAAAGAAGGTGAATTTGATATTGAGAAAAAAGCGAATGAAGGTTTTGCAGGAAATGACTATCCAGATATTGCCAAATATTATATTGATGATACATATTCTGAAAGATGGTTAAAGGAAACAAAAAAACAATTGAGAAAACATGATGCAATATGTATTGACTTTTATTGCAGTGGTGGAAATAATTACCAGTGGAGAACATTGCATGGAATAAGAATAATAAAAGGATATGGAGGTTTGCAAATTCGTTACTTTGATGGAAATAGTTACCAAGAAGTAGAGGAATGGAATGGATTGGAAGAAAAGGAAATACTAACTTATGCTAAAGAATATTTGGAATTGGTACAAAATGTAAGAAAAAATACTGCGTGGAGAATCATTGACGAACACATCAAGAAAAATAAAACTGCATGATTGAATAATGTTAGAGTGAGGGAATTTCCCCTCATTCCATAGATTATTCAAAAAATGTATTGCATTTTGCAGTACATTATGATATAATAAGCAAGTAATCAAGATTGATGGAGGGGAAACACATGAATAAGTATTTGGTATGTTGGAAGAGGAATGACGTTTTTGTTGACAGTATTGATACAGACACGCAAGAAAATGCAATGAAAATATTGCAAGAAAAATTTCCAGTAAACTGGAAAGAAATGTATATCGTGGAGGTGTAAGAAAATGGAAAAAGATACCAGAATATGTCAATCATGCAAGAAGGAACACGACAGGAAGGAAATGGAATTTACATATGATAGATATGGGATTCCCTTTCAATTAGTTTGTGAGAATTGCTATGAAAAGGCACAGGAAAAAATTGAAAAATGGGAATATGATGCAAATTATTGTGGAGAATGTTTGGAATCAGATTATTAATAAGGGGAGTGGAAAATTATGGTAACAATGAAAAAACTTATCGAATCAAAGGGTGACAAAAAACTTGGGAATCACAAGGTAGAGAAAAGTAATGGTATTAGTAGTTATATATACCATTGGACGGTGATTTGTGGTGCAAACGATAAAGAGAAAATTTTCTATACTAACAATGGAGGGTGGGGAACTAGGTCGACAACGTGTGCTATTAATAATTATGTATGGGAATTAACACAAAGAGGTTACAAGCAAGTTAGCATGACAGAATTTTGCAATTAAGCGTTTTTAGTACAAGTCAATGATATTACATTGGCTTGTACGCTAAAGCGTTTAGAACGCAAATTTAAGGCAATGAGAGGGGATATATTATGTTGTATGAGGATATTAGGTTTATTGTTGATTATGAGGAAGAATATGGGAATCTGAAAAAACTGATTAACGAACACCAATATGATAGAGCTATAGATTATTTAAGTCAATGGCACTATCATGGAGAGCATATGACAGACACAGAGAAACCGTGGGGTACAACAGACAGACTATTTCAAAAAGATGGATATACATTATCATGGAATGATTACTGCGGTTATATAGCATTATATTATCAATTTGAGGAGGAGGAAAATTGTTCACAAGAATATCAAGACGATGAACCAGAATATGGATATGAACCTATTCCATATAGTAGAAATGGAAGTAATGGATATATGTAGAGGAGGAATATAAAATGGATAAATCTGGAAAAGAACTATCAAAAAAAGTATTTGGTTTTTGTAATACTGAAAAGGCAATTGAACAAGGGTATAGAACACAATGGGGTGTTGACAAGAACATTTGTTCTAATGATTGTGATACTTGCGATATGTTCTGCTATGAGATTAATGGCAAGATATACGAAGGAAAACAAGCACATCAAGAATATTCTAAGCAATTTTGACAAAAATCATAGTAAAATTGTATTGCATTTTGCAATACGTTGTGGTATAATATGCTTGAAAGTGAGGTGTTGACAATGAATTTTAAAATGTTGGTACATAGGGAAGTTGTGCTAAAGGTAAAAAATAAAATGGGAGGGTTGACAGAGAAAGAACAAGAAGAACTGGAACAAACTTCCAGACTGTTAGATTATATGTGTGAGAGTGCTTAGGCACTCTTTCACAATAATATTATAAAGGAGGTTGAATAATGACAGAGCATGAAAGAAAAATTGAGATGTTGGCAATCGAAATCATGGAATTATTAACTCAGCATGATTCTTGCATAGATGTAGCAATCTATTACAATAACAAGAAAGCAAATTACAATAAAAACATTTGGGTTGTTGAGAATGATGTAGATGTAACACAATGGATAGAGTACAACAATACAAACACAATTACAATGACATTTGAAGGTGCTTTTAATCATTGTTTAAACTATAATACCAATCCAGAATTATTAAAAGAATTTGATAAGTTAGTTGAAAGCTATGGTTATTACTATGAACAAGGCTATGCTTGGAGTTTAGCCTTGTATCAATAGGAGGTGTGAAATGAATTTAGGTGACGAATTGATATTATGTGTATATCATTGTGAAACTTGTAACAGTAATCAATATGCTTATCCAGAACTTGAATATTGCCCAAAATGTGATGCATTCTATACAGATGATGAATATAAGGGCGAAATTATTGTTGAAATTACTGATACATTAGATGAAGAAGAAGAATAAAAAGGAGGTTGAAAATTATTAATGACATTGGTTGTAATATTATACAAGAGTATGAAGGGGTGGTTATTACAGATATAATGTGCGTCAATTGTGGGCAAAATTTGAGATATACTGAATTTGTTGACTACACCAATTTATGTGAAGAATGTAATTCAAAAGGGGGAAATTAAAATGAGAAAAACTGGAAAAGAAATGGCAGATTTAATGTCAAATTATCTTAATTCAATGGGAAGGGTGGAAAGTGAATTTATTGAAACATTGAGCGATAAGCACAGAACATTGCAACAAAATTTCACAAGAATTTGTGTTGCGTGGTTTAAGGAACTTGACAAGAATTATAAAGAAGGTCGCTATGATGGGAGGAATGAAGCTAGTTGTATTCTTGCGAATAAAATAATGAGTGATTGCAAAGACGAAACATACTTACCATTTATCTAATAAATAATCTTTAAAGCCCACAATTATATATAGAATGTAATTTTGGGCTTGGTAAGGTTATTTATCACTAAGAATAAAATGAAAGGAAATAGAGGGTATTTTGAAGCAAATAAGAGTATATAAAGAAAGGGGTATAAACTATGGCGAATCAATTGTATAAAACACAATGTTGTGTTTGTGGGCAAAAAGTCATGACATTATTCAATCCAAAAGTATATGTAACAATTGTGCTATGAAAAAAATCATTGAAAATAATTTTGGAGGTAAGAAAGAATGAGAGAAGTTATTCAAAAGGTATATAGTATTGAGGAATTGACAGAGAGAGCCAAAGAGAAAGCGTTTTATAAATGGATGGAGTTAGATTATTACGATTCAAGAGAGAACACAAATTCTCTTAATAAGTTTTGCGATATGTTGAATGTAAAGGTTTTGAATTACGAATATGGTGGCATGAATAATTACATTAAATGGGAACTAATGGAAGATGAAGAATTGAAAAATTTACATGGTTTGAAATTAAAGAATCACATATTAAATAACTATAACACGCTATTAATTGGAGATTGCCCACTAACAGGGTATTGTATTGATATTGAGATTATTGCACCAATTAAACAATTTATTCAAACACCGTCAGAGGTTAGCATGGAATGTTTAGTTGGTAAGTGTCTTTCCTCATGGCTAGAAGCGTGTCAAAAAGATTATGATAATTTCTTTAGTTTAGAATCGTTTGTTGAAATGTCAGACGTTAATGAATGGGAATATTTTGAAGATGGTACATTCTATTGACAATAAAAATGTGTTGGATAAAAAGTTTAAAAAATGTATTGCAATTTGCATTACATTGTGGTATGATGTGCAAGAAGTAACGAATGGGAGTTGATTGAATGAACAAGAAACAGCTTATACAAAGGTTTAAAAGCTTGATTGGAAAGGATATTGAGGTGCATTGTAATCATGCAATAACAGCGTTTGGAATTGATTCGCAAGTTTTTTGGATAAAAGTAGAACAGAAACACATAAGAGAGGTTGTGAGTGTTAGCAATAAAACTTTAGTAACAAAAGTCAAGTCAATTGAAATTAAAGAAACAATTGAGAATGTATTGGAGAATTTTTTAACAAGCTTTATTGAAATGAATAAAGAGCATGAAGAAAAAATTCGTCAAGTTTGGAATGAAAAAATTTCAGATATGACAGATGATGCAATCAAAAATTTACATGATATTGGCAGAGAAATTCATTGTGACTTTCCAAAAGTTGGAGATATTGAAATCGTCAATGAGAATACAATAGTAATGTACAATTCAACATTCATTTTACCATAAGAATTTTCACTAAAGATAAACAATCAATATACAAAAGATAAAATTGCATATAGCAGACGTTCAAAATTGAAGTTTAACCTATTTAATTTACTATTGTGGTATAATTTGATGGGTAAAAAATTCAAACGATTTTAGGTCATATTTTGGAGTAAAGAAAGGGGTATGTGAATATGAAAATTTACAAAGAAGAAAGTTTATCCAGTTTTGAGTTTTGGTCAGGTGCAACACAAATTTCATACAAGTTAACATCTAAAGAACTTGACCAAATTGAGGAAATGCTTGAAGAATTATATCCTGATGGCATGGATGAAACAGATATAAACGATTTGTTTTGGCATGAGAGTGAAACTGTAGCACGTTGGATTGGAACGTCAGTTGACGAAATTTTAGAAAGAGATTAAAGGAGGAATAAATTATGAGTAAATTTTTATTAGGTGCAACAGGAGATAAGACGCTGATATTTGCAGAGTATTACATACAACAAAGAAAGGGGAGGTATGAGTTTAGTGCAATGTTTGACGAGGTTGAGCCAATTATTGTTGATAATGAGGTTATGAAAGAAAGAGCAGAAAGTTTAATTGAAAATTATGACAGCAGTACAATTTTAGGATTATTAAAAGATTATGATTGTACACCGTCAGAACTATCAGAGAGATTATCAAATGAGCCAGTAGAGAACCTTATAGATATATCTTTGTTTTCAGACCAATTTGACATTCATGGAAATGATGTATACTTTGAATCTTGTGGTTGTGGGCAAATGGATGTGAAGGGTAGAATACAGGAATTTACTGATAAAACTATAGCGGAATTTATAATCAAATTTCATGCAGAGAATCACTTAAAAGAAGTATTGCCATGTGATGTTGACGGTTTAGACAAAATGTTTAAGTCATTCAACAATGAACATTATCCAGAATTTGAGAAAAAATGGATACAATCATGGTTAAAAAAATTGTATGAAGAAAATGAATTAAGGAGGGGTTAGTCAATGGAATTTGTAAATGGATTTAGGAAAGGTAAAATACCAATAATCCATATTGGTGATGTTGTAGAGATATTAACAGATGATGATGATGATTTATATGATTGGTCGTTGCAACATGAAGGAGAAATGATTGTAGAAGGTGTTGAATATGAAAGTAATTTGATTTGGTTGCAAAATTGTGATTATGCAATCAGTATAGACAATGTGCTTAGTGTGAGTAAAAAGATTTTAGAAAGATATGAGAAGTCAAATGGAATTGTTGAGGTGTTAAAAAGAAAATTATCTATCAGAGATGGAAATGAAGGGTTAGAGATTGTTTTAGCTAGGTTAACCAAGAAATCTGGAATGATAGAATATGTAACATGGTTACGATGGAATAATTCAGAAGAATCTATGGACGCATTTTCTAGTGGGCATTATTTTGTAGACTATGAGAACGCTGAACATGATTGGATTAAGAGAGATTAGGAGGGGTTGAATGAAACGATGTGATATGTGCAATGATATGGACGCAACAGGATTAATCAATGGAATGTGTACAGCTTGTTATTGTTTAACGAAGAACATTGGCGAAAATAAGAAAGATTATGAGAAGTGGAAAAAAGGAATGAGATTATTGGTAATGAGAAGGTATGATAATGGTTGGTATGAAAAGGATTAAAGGAGGTACAAGATGGCAAAATTTACAAAGAAAGATTTGAAGGAAATCAGAAAGCGTTGGAGTAATGACAAGTTAACTAAAAGGGTTATAGACATCATGCTAAATAGAGGAGGTGCAGACGATATTGAGTGTTTTATAAAGGATTTAGAATATGGAGGTTGTTGTTCTGGCATGGTGGGAGAACTGATATACTATTGTGACACAAAAGCTTTTTATAAAACATACCAAGAAGAAATTAATGAACTCTTATATGATACGCTGAATGAATGTGGGTTTAAAAGTTGTTTTGAACTATTTGGTAAAAAGTGGGATGATGAAGATGTATTGGCAATTGACACAACAAACCAAAATTTGTTAGCATGGTTTGGATTTGAGGAAACAGTAAGAAAAATTGCACAAGAACTAGGAGTATATTAATTAAGGAGGAATAAGAATGAAACAAAAAATGATTAAAGTAGCATTGGTAGAGCCATTGCAAGAACCTAGAATGATTGAAATTGAGAATGATTATAAGGTAATGCAAAAGATAGTTGGTGGATTGATACAGAGCGTTTCAGAGCCAATTACAGGCTTTGACGTTATTATTGATGATGAGGGCAAATTCAGAGAACAAAAACTAAATAGAATGTGGGGAGAACGTGATTGTCTAGTTGGTACATTCTTTGTTAGCAAGGCAGATAATGAGGGAAATTTTGTATCATTATCAGACATTGACTTTCATAAAGTAAAAAAGGTATTTGGTTTGTCTAGTCAGGATTATCCTGCGTTGCTAGGAACATGGAAGGGAATATAATATGTATATGAAAGCAATTCCCTTTCAAAAATCAGAAGGAATATTTAGGTACAATATTAATATAGGAAATGGAGAAGAAGGGGTTTGGTATATTACCAATGCCCCTTACACAATAGCAGAAACATTATTTAAGCGTTGGTATTTATCAGAAAGATATTTACAATATTATACATCTATATATGAAATTTTTATAAATAATGGTTATGCTATTGGGCAACAAAAATTTGTAGATTTATCTATTAGTCAAGAATATTATCTAAACTTAGCAAGTTAGGAGGTTATATATGGTAGTATTAACAGAACCAAGAATTGGAATAACTGTTAGAAAGTATGGATATAGTTATCAGAAGAATATCATAGATTGGACTAAGCCAAAGGGAGGTTACCCAATTTATGATGGAATTTTGGTGGATTGTACAGAGGAACAAGCAGAAGAAATCAGAAAGGAATATCGTACAAGACAAGCTAATAAAGGTGGTAAGGTAGTACTAACGAACGATAACATTGCTAAAGCACTTTATGTCATTAATAAGGAAGCAAAGCGATTAAGAGACATACAGGAAAACGCATCAGACCAATGTTTTGGTGGAGAACGCTATGTATACAATAACGGATTAAGACATTATCAGTTACATAGTGCCAAAAAAAGAAAGCAGGATTTATACAATATAAAGGAAGAAGTTTTGAAAATGGTGGACTATTCCATAGTCGGTTACCATGAATTCCCTGATAAGGATAGGTTATTAATTGAATTTTGTGGCATACAATTCCATGTTAACTTTCCAATTCCAGAGGGTACGAATAATCTGGGAGAAATAGAAAGGATTGATTGCAAGAAAGAAGTAAGAATGAGCGTTGCTAAAGCGAAGAAAATTTTATCTTCCTTTATAAAGGAAAGAAAGCAAAAAAATGAAGTGTAGAGAAATGTTAAAAAAAATGTAACATTTTATTGACAAAACTAAAATAGTGTGGTATGCTTTAAAGGAAGTAAGCGATTGTTATTAAAGAAGGGGGTTTGAGAATGGCACATGAAATGGAAACAATGTTTTATACTGCAAGAGAAAAACCTTGGCATGGATTAGGGGTTGAGGTGCAAGAAGCATTAACATCAAGGGAGGCATTAGTAGCTTCTGGATTGGATTGGCAAGTAGTTCAACATCCATTATACGCAAATGGAATACTGGTAGATGGCTTTGTAGCCAATGTCAGAGAAACAGATGGTAAATGTTTAGGGGTTGTTACTCCACGTTACCAAATTGTACAAAATCCAGACGCATTTGATTTTTCTGATAGACTTGTTGGGGATGGTGTTACTTATGACACAGCAGGGAGTTTGCATGGAGGTAAGAAGATTTGGTTATTGGCTAAAATGCCAGAGAAAAAAATATTAGATGACAAATTTGAACCTTATCTAGTATTTACAAACACACACGATGGAAGTGGTGCAATTAAATGTGCTATCACTCCAATAAGAGTTGTTTGCCAAAACACATTAAATGTTGCATTAAATTGTGCGTCAAGAACATGGAGTACAAAACATATTGGAAACATGGAAGATAAATTAATTGAAGCACAAAACACGCTTGAATTAGCAGAAGATTATATGGAGAAGTTAGGTGTTGAAGCTGAAATATTAGCCAATGAGAAAATATATGAAGAACAATTGGATTTGTTTGTAAAGTCATTATTTCCTTATCCTAGTGATGATGTGAATACAAGAAAAGCTGAAAACATTACAATTTTAAGGCAACAATTTTATAAGGCTTATGATGCAATTGATATTAAGCAATACAGAGATACAAAATATGGTGTAATTAATGCAGTATCAGATATGGTAACACATTCAAAACCATTAAGAAGTTCACCAAATTTCAAAGAAAATTTGTTTGACAAAATAGTTGGTGGGCATGATATAATCGACAAAGCATATAAATTGTTAAAGGTTGCATAATAAAGGGGAGAAAAATTCTCCCCATAACATACAAACAAAATAATACAAATAATAAAAGGTAAAGGAGAAATGAATTATGAAAAAAAGAGAAGCGAATCACACAGTAGAGGAATTTAGAGGTTGGTACAAAAGAGGTGCGTTAAATTTCGCTAATCCAATCCAAAGACCAAGTGGACAATGGGATTATGGCAAACAATCATTATTAATTGACAGCATGTTAAGGTATTTTGTACCTCCAGTTTATGTGTATGAACACAAAGAAAAAGACGAAAAGGGCAAAAACAAGAACATTAAGGACGTTATTGATGGAAAGCAAAGACTTACAACAATGATTGCATTTTTAGAAGATGAAATTGTATTAACAGATATTCCCAGAAAGCTATATATTAGCGACTTAAACCAAGATTTTGAATTAAATGGTTGCAGATTTTCTGATTTGCCAGAGCCTTTGCAAGAAAAAATTAAAGGCTATTCTGTGAAGGTTGAATGTTTTGAAGCAGAAGAAGGAGAAGACCCCAAAGAAATTGTGGAAGAAATTTTCTACAGACTTAACAATGGAACGCAAGTTTCCAAGGAGCATTTAGCTTTCATTAAATCGAAAAAATCCTTGCAACAATGGGCAAGAAAAATTGTATCAACACATCCATTGTTTGTGCAGGATGGAGTATCATGTTTTCCTGCATCAAGAATCAGAAAAGGTGACAGAGAGTTTACGATATTACAATCAGTAGCATTGTGTAGTGGCTTGGAATTTAGGTCATTTAGTGCAAAAGATTTGCAGAAATTCTTTACTGTTAATGATATTAGCCAAGAGGTATTGGATAAAGTGGAACAAGCGTTTGATAAAATTGCAGAAGCGTTCAATTATACACGCAACAAGTTTGTTACCAAAATCAGCATTAGTACAATGTGTACCCTTGCAGATAAACCGAGATTTGCAGAGTTTATTAATAAGTACACCGAGGTTTCTGAGCAGTTTGACCCCTACAGGATTAATACTGGGGTTTCCAGTACAAAACTTGAAAAAGTAAAGGGCAGAGTTGATGGACTTACTAGCTTGTACGAACAGTACATTACTTTAGTTCCTGCGCCAGTAGGGTTCGATTTTGACGATAATGGTGTCATAGAGCCATCTATAGAGCAAGAGATTGTTGCTGATGTACCAGAGGTTGAATTAGAGCAACAGGAAGTCGCAGAAGAAGCACCATCCGAGGAAATTATCCAAGAACAATCAGCCTAATATAAAGTGGGGTGCAAATCCCCACTATTTTTTTTCTTGACATCCTAATATTGTTTAGGTAGTATGTAACATAATGTTAATTAGCATTAATTTTTACCCAAATTTGGGTGATAAAAATAAAAAGACACAAGTGTGTCAGAAGGAGTAAAAATATGAAATTTTGTGTAACAGTTAGGGGCAGAGAAATTTCTACTGCTCAAATTACTGAGTTTGAAAGGGCAGTTTATGCGAAAAGGGCAAAAGATTTAACGCTAACGGAGTATCGTTATGCTGTTGATATACCTAATGTTGATGTTGGAGTTGAATTACTAAATCAATTAAATTTAAAATCTGAGAATGTAAGAAATAGTTGTATCACTCGTTTATACGAAAACCCAAACATATATATTGATTATGAAATGGCTAAACATTATCCAATTTTTGACATTAAAAATAGCATTGATATTAGAGTAGAAGAATGTGCTTTAAATCAATTTGTTGAAATCAAACCATTCAAAAGTGATAGAGAACATGATATGGTTGAATTAAAGTATGTTCTTAATGAAGAAAAAGCAATTGATTTTTTAAAAGCAAATAATTTTAGTGAAACAATCTATAGTGATGATTTTCAAAAGAAAATAGATGAACGCAAAGCATACATTAACCAAATGACGATTAAAGAAGAAGAATATAACCAACAAGAAGAATTAAGGGAGAAAAAAGAAAAAGAAGAAAAAGAACTAAAAAGACAGCAGTATGTTGAAGAGAGAACAAACTGGATTAATGAGTTTGGTAGTGATGAATTAAAAGATGCTTTGATGTTAGGACTTCATGTCAATTACAAATACATTAAAGAAAGAGCATTGAGTGAATTTCCTGAGTATGAGTTAGATTACAATGACAATGCAACATGGAAGGATAGAACCAAACCATCCAGTAAAGGAATCTCAGAATTGAAAGAAATTCGACAGAAATACCCAGAACTAGAATCTGAATTAGTATGGCTTACACGCCCACAAAATCAAAGTGGATATTATGAATATGAGTTTGAAGAACATGAAGCGATTGTGATTACAAATTTCCTGAATAAAAATACTTTAATCAAACAAGTGTAATTTACTAAAGATAACAGGGTAAGGAAATTCCTTACCCTTAATTTTCTATTACAATAATTAAATAAAGGAGTGTTGTGTTTTGTGTAGAGAAAGATTAATTGAAAAGGTAAAAAAGTTATTATCATTGGCAGAAAATAATTCTAATCAACAAGAATCTGAATCAGCATATCTAAAGGCACAGGAATTAATCGCAGAAAACGATTTAACAATGTCTGATATTGAAAGGGTTGAATTAAATAAACAGGATGTGGAAAGTGTTGGTGTTGAATCAAGTGCAAGAGAATATTGGTGGCATGGAAGATTAGCATTAGTTATTGCAGATAATTCAAAATGTAAATGTTTCATTAATAAAAGTCATAAGTCATACGCTATACAATTTATGGGGTTTAAGAATGATGTAGAGATTGCCAAGACTATCTATACTCATGCTGTGAAAACGCTTGATGTATTAGCAGATAGAGATTATTTACCTCAAAGAATTAGAGCAACAATGAAGGGAGAAAATTTTACTAAGAACCATTATAAACCTTACAGAAATACCTTTATTGATGGATTTATTATAGGGTTGAGAGAAAAATTTGAAGAACAATCAAAGCAAAATGAATGGGGTTTGATTTTAGTGACACCAGAAAAAGTGCAGAAAAAATATGATAGTATGAAATTAAAAAGCAATAGGTCAAGTGTTAAGAAAGATTACGGCAATGGAGCGTATGACAAGGGATTTAAACATGGCAAAAATTATTCGCATATATCTGGTAAGTTAACAGATTAATGTTTATATTTACAAACTTTTACTTTCGTGGTACATTGTACTCATTAAATGTATATGGAGGTTTCGAATGATTAAGATTTGGAGAGAGCGTTTACCGCTCACAGGGGATGGCACAATTACTACAGACAAAATAGAACAATTTGCTTGTATATATGCTAGAGAGCTTAAAAAACTAATCAGGGACGCTCAAATATGGATAAGTATCTTTACAGCATATGCACCGCATCATGTGGTTATAGACCGAAATGGACGGCTTGTAAATGATGATAGGTATAATGAAATTCATACTAAAGCATGGCAAAATGCAAAATCAAAATTTTATATGCTGTCCTCTTGACAGCGTATTGCATTATGCGGTACAATAAAATAAAAACTTAGGAGGAATGAATATGCGACCAGTTAAAAAAGCAACCCTATCATTTAGGGCAAGTTGTGATGTTAAGAGAAAGCTTAATAAAATTGCCAAGGAACAAGATAGAAGTTTGACAAATGTTATGGAAGTTTTAATCAAGAAAGAATACGAACTATTGTTTCCAAGTCAAACCAAAGAGGATGTGGAAATTTGTCAAGACTAATTAGTCAAGAAGAATTTGAAAGCATTTCAGACTATAGCATGAGAAGATTGTTGAATTGTGCAAAATATGAATTAATTGATACCTTAATTATTAATCCCAAAGGTGCTATTCTGCGTCATTTTGTGATTGATATAGGAAATGAAAAAATTTATGAAATTAATCTGGAAGAAGCTTATAACATCATGGCATTATATGTTTGTGATGATGTACACGCTATGATAGTATGGGAATTTATTGAGAGTGTTATAGGTGAGGTGGAATAAGTGTTTGAAGATTTAGATTTAATTGAATACACTAAAGATGATGTGTGGCGATTGCAAGATTGGAAAGATACAAACTTAGATTTAGTGAGAAATTATAAAGTGGTATTAGATAGTGGAGTTATAAAAATAACAAGCGATATAACTACTCACTATCTCACTTTTAACACCTATGACAAAGTTACACATATTGAAGCTAAAGTTCTATATAAAAATAGGTTAAATGATGTAATGACATTTGATTTTATCAATCGTGAAGATTTAACTTGTCAAGTATTTAATTTAAAACTTTATGATTTAGGGAAATCAATGCTATCAAAAAAAAATAAAAATGTTTTTGATGCTGAATCTGGAGATGAATATATTACTGATGTATTATTTGTTTATGCTTCAACAATGGCGTATATGACATATTATGAGAAGGACTATATTGTCAAAGAAGAACCAAAGCGATTGAGCAATTCACAGAAAAGAGAAATAAAACGCAGACAACAATCTAATCCAAGGTCATTGATAAGTATAAATAAAAGAACTTTTACATTAAAATCTGATGCCAAATTCACTAATCCTACCAAGAAGGAAATACAGAGAGTTGCAGAAGCTTGGGGTGTTAGAGGGCATTTTAGGTTACAAAATGGAAAGAAAGTATGGGTAAAGCCATATGCTAAAGGTAAAGGCAGAAAAACATTGAAAGTGTATGCTTTGGACATAAAATAAACTGCCCTTCCCATGGGGCAGTTCATTTCTCCATTTACCATCTAATGATTAATCTCTACATTTGCCATCCAATGGTTTACTTAACACATCTATTCGCATAACATATCAGGTTACACAAATGTTTTTGAGTGGCAATTCCACTCTATTCAGTTTTTAGGTCAATCTAATTTTTTTTGTATTAGGATATATATTTTACAATTCATTGAACTTTTTCGCACATAAGAGCATACCTAAATATCAATTGTACCTCCTTTTCGTTTAATGTACTCAGCTAAGTATTTATACTTTATCATATATTTTGGTATTGTCAATGTATTTTCTTATTGTAAAATAAAAACTTGTCGAAGTTCACACATTGTTATATTATGTTGATTGAGAGTTTTCGGGAGAATACAAGGGGAGGAGGGTAGTAATGGAAAAAATTGATTATATTATATTTAGTTGGTTTTTGAGTTGTTTAGTGGTTTGTTTATATGTTATGTTGAAAACAAGAAAGTGAGGGGTTAAGTGTGTTGAGAGTTATAAGTTGTATGTTAATTTTTTTACTTTTATTTCCATCAATAGTATTTGCACAAACAGGATATTTAGACCAAAGAATTTCAATAGACAATTATGATGGTATTCAATTTGCCATTAATACTAAGGACTATCAAAGTGGAAATAATATAACTTCACCAAGCGTTATTATCAGAGTCACATATAATTTTGAATGGAGTAGTTTTGAAAAACAAAATATATATACTAAAGTTTTAAGTGTTACAAGTTTCCTAGATGGTATAGGATTTGGGGAGGAGTGGACACAATTGAAGGATTGGAGTTACATTAGTGAAAATGGTAAAGAATTGCATTGTGGAGTTGAGGGAAAATTGAATCAATTTCTCATTATTCAAAATTTTAAATTATCAGAAACGCATCATTCAATTTCAACAAAATTTATGAATCCATAGGAGGTGTGAGAATGTTTGGAGTTTATATCCCATCACCAGTTGTAGTGGGAATCAATATTATTGTTAGTATTTTGATTACGTTATATCTTACCAGAATGTACATGAAAAAGAAAAATAATAAAATTGTTAAACCTCAATGTATACAAAATAAAAGACATAAATAGGGGTAACTTATGAGTGAAATAGATATTGAATTTAACTATGATTTAGATAATAATGCAAGTTATATATTTATAAATGATAGTATGGAAAAGAAATTTATTTCAAGAAAATCAATTATATCAAAATGTGAAAGACTTGTGCCAAGCATAAAAGAATTAAAAAAATTAAATGGAGTGTGCAAAATTATGAATTTATACGATACGATAATGCCATTTGAAGAATTTTCTATTAAGTCAAAAGACGAAAGAAGAAAGATATTATTTGAGTATCTAAAACGTCATACAATAGATGATTTAGCTCAGACATGGGACAAAGATAAAAAGAAAATTTATAACCTAAAAACTAATTTGCGAGTTACTAAATATAAAAATAATGACAAAATGCATGAGCATATTGAACCAGTACCACAAAAACAGAAAGCAGATAAATTAGATAAGAATCAAAGTATTAAGGTCATGGTAAATAAAGAATTATGTGGTGACCAAGTACAAGAATTTGTTATGAAGTTCATGGAAATTTTTGATGATAAGTTAGATATTCAAATTTGTATGAAATTAGAAAGAATTTCTATAGCAAAATTTGATTTTACTTTAAGTATAAACGATGTGTTCAATGTGAAAGAATTTAGCAATGAGATTCTAACTGCAATTACGTTATTACCTAAAGACCAATTATTCAATTTAAACATAGAAGCCATTGAAAAAAGAGGTGTTATTAAATATGATAATGAAATTACAACCTAATAATATAGATTATATCAAAGACTTACTATTGAAGAATAATGAATTGCAAGTGCTTTCAGCAAATGTTCTAAGAGAAATTCCTAACAATGACTTATTATTATTTTGTGTAGAGCGTGGATTATATTCACTGCCAACCAAAGAGTTAATTGAGTTTGTTGTAAATGAGATTAACGGAGAATCAGCAATTGAGATAGGTTCGGGTCATGGAGCATTGGCAAGAGAGGTTGGTATTATAGCGACAGATTCTTACCTACAAAATAATACATCAATCAAGGCTATTTATGACGTTTTGAAGCAACCTACTGTTCATTATGGATGTAATGTGTTACAATACAATTCAGACGATGCTATACGCAAATTTAGACCGTCTGTGGTGGTAGGTGCGTATGTAACGCATAAATATCATCCTAAGTATCATTATAACGAAGGAAATATATATGGTGTCAACGAACATACTATTTTGGAAAAATGTAACAAATATATATTCATAGGAAATAAGAACACACATTCTAAAAAGTTAATTAAATCTCAAAAGCCATATTATAAAGAATATAAATTTGATTGGCTATTTGGGAGAACAATGGCTCAAGAAGAAAATTGTATATGGATTTGGGAGCAATAATTCCCAAATTCTATTACAATAATTAAATAAACAAGGGGGAATAGAAGTGATAGTTAATCAAAATTGTTTGGACAAATACTGCAAGATTTATAATTTCAAGTACAAATTAATGGGTGCAAATGTTCAAATTAATTCCAAGCAAGATGTTTGGTTTGTGCCAAACACCCCATTTATTTTTGGAAAAGATAAAATTAGATTAATGCATTTGAATAATAAACACAAAAGTAATTGGCATTATCAAGATACATTTAGCAATTACTATCATTTATTCAACTACATTGCTAAACATGATAATAAAGTACACAATAGTTTTAACAAAATGTTTAGAATTGCAGGAATATTAAAAAATCTACAGAGCGTAAAAGTATAATGATTAATTAAAGGTGGCGAAAGAAAATGGCTTGTAAACAAAAACATGTTGTTGAATGGTTAAAAAAATATAAGACGTTTGATAGGGCAGAAGAAACAATAAAATCATATGACGCAACAATGATTGAGTTTGTAAACTGGTACAATGCAAACTATAAATCATTTACTGTTAATATTGATAAAATTGACGAAAATGTTTTATATTCATATGTTGAGTGGTTAGATGATAAAAATTGTGCTTCTACAAAAAAGAAGAAGTTGATTCATTTAAATCAATTTTTTAAGTTTTTAGTAAAAAGTAGATACATACAACATAATCCATTTGATTATTTTGATATGAGGTTTCCAAAAAAGAAAAAAAGAGTGCCAAAACATTTTACTGATGAAGAAGTTGGAAATATCATAGAGTCAGTAAGTGCAAGATATAAAGAAAGAAATACTCTAATAATTGAATTATTTTTAGAAACTGGACTTCGTTTATCTGAACTACGTTCACTTAATGTTGGTGATATTAAAGGTGATACATTAATAGTAAATGGTAAAAATGATAAGGAAAGGGTTGTTTATTTAACTCCTTCTATATTAGAAAAACTGAAAATATATATTAACACTTTGGTGAATACTAATCCAGACACAGCATTGTTTTGCAGTAATCGCAATACTAGATTGTCAAAAGTCCAAATTTGGATGATATGCGCACAGGCAGAGAAGAGTGCAGGATTAAAAACAGGAGTTCATGCATTTCGTCATACATTTGCATCGAAAAAATTAAGCGAAGGAGCAGATTTGTATGATATTAAAGAATTGTTAGGTCATGAAAGTATTGCTACAACACAGATATATGCGAGTATTGCACAGGATAGGTTAAGAAAAATTATGAAAATTGATACATAAAATTGTGTATTGTGATATAATCAACATATAATGTGTGGATTTGCAAAGGAGTGTTGTTATGTACAGCGAAAATTATAAAGAAGATTTTACTAAAATTAATCCTGAACACGCTACAACAATTGATGTTTTGGTACGGTTAGAAAAGAATTGGGATAAAATGGTATTAAATTGGAGTGGTTATGATATTAGTCAATTTTTAAAATCATTCCATGCCAAAAGTCCAATTAGTTTATCCAAATATATGAATGGATTTAAAAAATTCACTCAATATGTGGCTGAAAAAAATGGAGTTCAAAAAAGAGATATGGGTATTAATAATGAAGATTATTTTAACTGTATTGACTTAGACAAACTTATAGCACAAACTATATCCAAGGATGAATATGAATATATTCGCTTAAATTTAAAATTAGAAAAAAATAAAAATACTAGAGATAAACTATTGTTTGAAATGGCTTGGGAAGGTTTAACATGTGACGAAATTAAAAACTTAAAAGAATCAGATGTTGAAATTCATGATAATGGTGCGTTTGTTCGCACTGATAATAATATATATTTAATTGAAGATGAAGAAGTTGTGAATGATATTCAGTTAGTTCTAAAGGAAAACACTTATTTTGTTCATGCTTATACAGGAGTTGAAAAATGTATGTCCTACACAAATAGCGAATATCTATTCAAGCCTGTTGCTGTTGGAAGAAAAGCAGAAAAGCCAATTGGATATTTATCTAATCCTACTGCATCATTGCAAACATCACTATTTAGGAATAATATTAAATGTGAAGGTATTTCTATGAAGCATTTGGGATTGGAAGATATTAGGAGAAGCAGATTGATATATATGTTGCATCAAAATTCTGGAACAAATTTCCATGAAATTTTATCAATGTTTGATATTAAGTCCGAAACTAACCTATATTGGTTAAGAAAAATCATTAAATCTAAGTACGAAAATCATTAAGCTATCTAAGAAATACCCATAAATCGACAAGGATTTTATGTATTGACATAATCCTTGTTTTTTTTTATTTAAGTGCTATAATGGAATTACTGGCTTTTGCACTGAAAATAAAACTAAGGGGCGTTGACAAATGAAAAGAGTATTTGAAGATGAAATTTTTTTAAGATTAAAAAAATTTATTGTTTCAGTAGGAGTACAACCAAACGCTGATAGGTGCAATATCATCCCTTATAATAATCAATTAGTAACAGTTTGTTGCAATTCTGAAAATAAATCAATTACAATTTGCGAAGGTATTATTTCGTGGGAAGGTGAGTTCACAAATTTCTATAATTATTTATTAGATGAAAGCAATAACTTAGAATATTTAGACGCTGAAAAGATTGAATTTTATAATGATGTTATAGAACCAAATTCAGAATGTTGCGATTATTCCAAACAAATTCCCCCTTTATAGGGGAGTTTGTTTTATTTTGAAATATTTTGTTGACAATATAAAAATACAGAGTTATAATATCTTTAGACACTAACAGCAATACTTAATTTCAAATAATGCGCAAAATTATTCAGAATTAATGTGTCTAGTAGAACTTTGAAAATTGAATATAATACATGGGGGTATAGTTCAACTGGTAGAACACTAAAATGTGTATAGATTATACACTTACAGCAATTATTATTATCGCCTTTTAAGCGAGAGTTATAGGTTCAAATCCTATTGCCCCCACTAAATACAAGGAGATTGTCAATGTTTAATTTAAAATTTTTTACAAAAGAAATTCCTTTATCTCTAGTAGAAAAGGGAGAAATATTAAAATCTGAATTTCAAAATCATATATCTATATTTAATGATGAAGCTGAAAATGCATTAAGTATTTTTAGGTCAACAATTGAACGATTAGATAATGTTGATATTGAAATACAAGAAAAACGTGATGTTTTAAATAAATTTATTCTTGAATTTTCAAATTTAGATTTAGCACTATCAAATAGACAAAAGTCTAATGCAAATATTAAAAACAAATTTCAAAATTTTTTAGATTAAAATTTTTAGGCACAAACAGCAATTATTAAAAGAAAATTCTCAGATGAATTTATTTTAGTGCCTAGTAAGATAACACACACTCCTTCTTTATAATTATATTGATGTAAAGTAGACACACACAGCAAACTTACTTACTGGCGAATAACAGTGGCATGATAAGTGTCTAGTATATTTACATCATTATAATATAAAGAGAAGTTGTATCTTGTAAAGGAGAACTTATGAATACTTTATTAGAACTAATGAAAGAAGAATCAAATGTTGCTTATACTGATAATGGTGCATTGTCATATAGCACAACAAAAAATTCAATTGTAGATTTTTTTGCACAAGTTAGTGCAATGCGTAGCAGAAAAAAGAAAGATATAATTAATTTATTTGATAAAGCATTTGCAGAAGATAAATTAATTGCTACAAAACTTGCATTTTATGTAAGAGATGTTAGAGGTGGACAGGGAGAAAGAGAAGTATTTAGAACTATATTAAATTATCTTGCTATATCGAAACCTGATATTGTTTTAAAAAACTTAGAACAAATTAGTAATTATGGTAGGTGGGATGATTTATTTGTGTTATTTGATACTCCATGTCAACAAGCTATGGTTACTCTAATTAGAGGTCAATTAACAGTAGATGAACATAGTGACACTCCAACATTATTGGCTAAATGGATGCCAAGTTGTAATACTTCTAGTAAAAAAACTGTTGCTCTTGCTTATAGATTTATACATTTATTTAATATTAGTCCAAGAAGCTATAGAAAACTTTTGGTTGGTATTCGAACAAAAATACGTTTAATAGAAACTAAAATCACTAAACGTGACTATAGCAATATAAATTATGAAACAGTTCCATCTAATGCAAATATGAAATATAAAAAAGCATTTTGGAGAAACGATGAAGATAGATACAGGACATTTCTTGAATCTGTTTCAAAGGGTGAGAAGAAGATTAATGCTACAACGCTATATCCTTACGATATTGTTCGCAGTATAATCAATAGCAATCCAATAATGACTTATCGTGACTATGATAATGAGGAAATTAAAGTAGATTTAACACTGGATGCTTTGTGGAATAATATTCCAGATTATGTTCAATGTAATAATCAGAATATACTTGTAATGGTTGATAATAGTGGAAGTATGCAAACTCCACAAAATTTACCACTATCAACAGCTATAGCAATGGGTATTTACTTTGCTGAAAAAAGCAAAGGTGCTTTTGCAGGACACTATCTATCATTTTCTCAAAATCCTATACTATTTGAAGTTAAAGGAACAAACATTGCTTTAAAGGTCGCTAATATATTACAAAAACAATTTCATGAAAATACAAATTTGGAAAAAGCATTTGATTTGCTTTTAGACTTAGCGATTTCTAAAAACTTACCTCAAAGTGAAATGCCTGATAGATTGATTATTGTGTCAGATATGCAATTTGATTATGCACTTTGTCCTACTAGGTTTTGTTTTAATGGTATTAATAAAAATAAATTAATGCAGACAATCAAAGACAAGTGGGAACTTGCAGGATATAAATTACCAAAAATAACATTTTGGAATGTTGATGCAGAAAACGAAACATTTCCTATGACTATAGACGAAACAGGTGTTCAGTTTGTATCTGGACATTCACCAACTATATTTACAAGCATACTAAAAGATGAATTTATCACACCTTATCAATTAGTATTAGATGTAATAAATAATGAGAGATACGATGTAATAAAAGTATAAATAACATGAACTGGAATTAATTAAATATCCCCTATATAGATAATTTCAGTTCCAGTTCATTTTATATAAACAATTATTACTTTAGACACTAACAGCAAAAATACATAAACAAACTTTAAATTTGTGTATATGTGTGTCTAGTAGCATTAAAAGGATTGGTGTTCAATCCTTTTTTCAAACTAAAGATAATTTAATAGGAGGGGTTTTAATGACAGAACCAAAATTAATTCAAACCAAAGGAAGTTTCTCACTCACAGGACTAATCACAGGAAAAGACAATCCTTCTAAAAGTAATGGTTATAGAGAAGGAACAGTAGAAAAAGAAGGAATGAACAAAGGTAAAAAGTACAGAAGTATTAAGTTTCCACTTAAAACTAGCGAAGACAATATAATTACAGTAGAACTATATGGTATGGAAAAAGATAAAGTTTGCTTTTATAATAAGGCATTAAAGAAAAGTGTTTTAGTTCCATGGAATCAACGAAATACACCATTTGGTAATGGATATGAATTAATAATGCCTGAGTATGATTTGGTTCATAAAATACATCAAAACTATGTAGATGGTGACTCTGTTAATGTCTATGGTGAAATTGAATTTTCAAGTTATGTAGATAAAAATAATGAAACAAGAGAATCAGTTAAGTTTATTATTAAAGGTTGTCACCATAGCGATTATGAAGTTGAATTTGATTCTCCAAGCTTTTCTGAGGTGAATAAATTTAATCAAGAATTAGTTATTAGCGAAATTATTGATAATCCAAAAGATAAACTTGTACACATCAATGGGTATGTTATTGGATATAAAGAAAAATTTAATTCTGCGTCATTTGTCATATATCCAGAAACATCTAATCCACTTTTTGTTAAATCTATTAAGTCACTAAAGTTTGGTGATTTCCTAAAATTTGTTGGTAGAATTAATAATAAAGCTGAATTAATTGAAATAGACGATGAAAGTGGCAGACATACACTTAAATCATTTACTAAGAATTTAGAAATTGTTGGTTATGATAAAGAATCTTTTTTACGGAAAAGATATAAGGAAAGTGATTTTTATACTAGCGAATCAACAGATGTAGATTACTCTAGTATTATTGAAAAAATTACAGATGATGAACTTCCATTTTAAATAAAGGAGAAAATTATGGGATTATTTCAAAAACCTAAAAAAGAAAAGCGTGGTATTAAAATATTATTATATGGAATGACAGGCGTAGGTAAATCATGGTTTGCCTTAACATTTCCAAAAGTAGCAGTGATTGACACAGAAGATGGCACAAGCATGTATACAGAAAATATTAATATGGTACAAAGGCTTGTTACAACTTCCGCTGTTGAAATTGAAGAAGCAGTAGACGAAATTCGTGACGAATTATTAGATGATGTTGACACAATAGTGTTAGATAGTGAAACTAAAATGTATGAAAATCTACAACATTCTGCCCTTGTTGTAGTAGAACGTAGAGCAAGGAAAGCAGGTCGTGATGCCTTCGCAGAAACGCTGTCAATGAAGGAATGGGGTAAGATAAAGCTAATCCATAAACGCATTAATTCTAAGCTTATATCACTTGCAGGAATGGGTAAAAACATTATCATGGTAACACAGTTAAGTGATAAAACACAACAAATCGGGGATTCATTTGTAAAAATTGGAGAAAAACCCAATGGAATCAAAGGCATTGAATATGACTTTGATATTGTATTAAAACTTTGTTATGATGAAACCACTGAAAGACGTTATGGTATTGTTGAAAAAGATAGAACTTCAACATATAAAATTGGTGAAGAGATTGAAAGTCCTTCATTCGATAATTGGAAACATATTTTCTTTGGAAGTCAATCATTAGAAACTGCGCACATCAATTTTAATAAAGATATTGAAATTGATACAGAAGAATTTGATGATGATATTGAGACTTTAAAAGACAATATTAAGACAAGTATGAAGTCAAAAATGAAGGCAAATAAATTAAATAAAGAACCCATTATGAATCTATTGGCAAAATATGGAATGAAAACTCCTGATGAAATAACTGATGTTGAAATGGCTAAAAAAATTATTGAAGAATTGAAAGCATTATAAGCATTAAACTAATAATAAAATTGACAGTATATTTACTTATAGGAATATTAATATACTGTTCAATTTTGTTTATAGCGTCAATTCAGCCAAGCGACAGATTAGTTAGACCATCAGGGATAGAGCCATTAGTTTCAATTGTTCCACAACCAGCACCACCGCCACCAGATTTACCTATTAAAACTATTAAGCCAGAATTTAAAATAACTTCTCCACCTACAACAAACAATACGATTAGATACGATGATATTTTTTTGATAACAGCCTATGATTTAAGTATTGCTAGTTGTGGTAAAACAATTACTAGTAGAGGTTATGGTGAAACAAGGTCAGGATTTTCATTAAAGAATCATACTAGAACTAGTGCAATGACAATAGCAACAGATACTAGAATTATTCGTTTAGGTAGTATTGTTTTAATTAAATTTATAGATAAAAAGTTTTCAAGATTTGATGGCATATATACTTCAAGAGATACAGGTGGGGCAGTTAAAGGTAAAATTATTGATATATTTATGGGTGATTTTCATTCAAGTAAGGATAGTAAAATTGTAAATGATTTTGGTGTTCAAAAAGCTTATATAAAATATTTAAGTAGGTGATTTTATGAAATTAAAAAAATGTTTTTCATGTAAAGCAGAAATACCAGAAGATTTATTATTTCTACAACCTAAACATGATAGAAGTGGTAATATTAAATATACAAAGTCAGGTAGAATAGATTGCTATTATTATCATAAAGATTGTTATGATATTAAAGAAAAAAATAAAATTGAATGGGAACTTCTTTATGAATATATCAAAGCGAAATATTATCATCGTGATTTACCGCCAATTTTAATTATTCAATTGAAAAGTTTGAGAAAAAATTTCACGTTTAGAGAAATGTATGAATGTATGATTTCATTGGAAGAAAAGATAACAAAGAGATTTAATGCATTTGATTTTAATGATGAATTTCATAAAGTTAATTTTATCTATTATATGCTGTCAAATAATATAGATGGATATACTTATAAAATGAAAGTTACACAAGCTAACATGGCAAATATAGAATTGATTAATTTTGACAGCAGTCCATCAAATTTAGTTAAGGTAACTGAATCAGAAGATTATGACTTTTTAGATTAGGGGTATAAATATGAGTGAAAACATTATTCAAGATATTGCCACAGAGGGTATCGCAATAGGGTATATTTATAGAAATATAGATATTTTAAATGAATATTTAGAATTAATATTTCCTCAATATGATTTTTCTGATGAAGGGTTAAGGTTTTTATATAACTTATTAATTGAAACATACCTTAATCATGACTTTGTTAATGAAACATCATTAAATATTCAACTATCAAGACTTGGTGAAGATGCACAAAAAACATATAAAAATCTTGGTGGGTTTAATATTTATCAAAGACTATCTAATGTATCAGAAGTTCATGAAAATTTTTCTCAAATATATGAACAGCTTAAAGTTTATAATGTACTTAGAAATTTAGATGCAAAAGGATTTGCAATTAAACCAAACTTAGAAAAACTTAAAACAAAAACTGTAGAACAAATATTAAAAGGATTTGAAATGCAGTTAATTAAAACTGGTAGTTTTGTTAATGGGATTAACGATAGTGTTAAGTTAGGTTCAGATTTTCTTGAACTTTATGAATCATTTAAAATTAATCCTGATATTGGAATAAAGCTACCTTTTCCTATTTTAAATGATATTTTGCGTGGTTGGAGATTAGGCAGATTGTATGCGAATAGTATGAATAGTGGACTAGGAAAGAGTAGACACATTGTATATATATTATGTCATACCAGTATTATGTTTGGACAAACATCAAGTTTATTGATGATTAATGAACAGGATGCAACAGAAATTAAACTGATGATGTTGGCTTGTGTTGCAAATAATATGTTTGCTCCAAAGTATGGTGTTAAAATTAATGAATCTGAAATTGCTAGAGGTAGTTGCACAGGAGTTAAGGATGAAATTTTAAAAATGTCTGCTAAATATATTAAAGAACATTCACAAATTCATCTACTTGAATTGACAGCATGGGATTATAATAGCGTCAAAATGATTATGAAAAAGCACAAATTAAGAGGTATTAACCATATGGCACTTGATACATTTAAGTCCATGCGTGGTGCTGAAATGAACGGATTAAGCGATTGGATGCAATTCTCATACACAGCAGAAAGATTAAAGAGTATTATTGGTAGTAAGGAAAAAGGTGGACTTGAAATAGCAATGTGGTTAACATTACAACAAACAGATGATGCATTAAATACTAAAGCACTTAACTCTAATTCACTAGCAACATCAAAACAAATAAAACATTCACTAGACACTTTGTTAATGAATAGGATGTTAGATAGTGTTGACAAAAGTAAAATGCAAGTTAAGATAAATATGCCTGATAATATTTTTAATGGACAATTGCAACAATTAGATATGTCTAAAACATATTATCTAACTCATATTGATAAAAATCGTTCTGGCATTGATAAAAGCAATATCATCTATGAAGTCAATAAAGGCGAAATGACTTGGAAAGAATTAGGATTTGCAGTGTACGTTTAAAACATGATAAATAGGGGATAATCATGACTTCTGAACAATTAAAACAACAATTAGATAGTGACTTAATAGTTAAAATTTTAGAGGAATTAGGATGCCATCATATATCAATAAAATCAAAATATGTTTCAGCAGGATTATATGATGGCGATAATCCATCATCAGTATGTGTTTATATAGACAATGATGATTATTACACAAAAGTGTTTACAAGAAGTGAGTTTGAGCAAAAACCATTTAGAGATATAATAACGCTTGTTGAATTTATCAAAAATATTTCATCTCAACAAGCCATTTCATTTATTTGTAGAATTTGTGGTTTTAATTATTATCAACCAATATTTGAAAAACCTAACTTATTAAAATGGTTAGATTTTGTTGAAAGTGGTTCTAAGTTAACAGAAAATGAAAACCTTGTTCCATTACCAGAAAACATATTACATCAATTTAGAATTACACCAGTGATGCGTTGGGAGATTGAAGGTTTGAGTTATCAATCACAAACTGAATTTCAAATAGGTGTTGATGTAATATCTGAACGAATCATAATACCTATTAGAGATGAATTAGGTAATCTAGTTGGTGTTAAGGGTAGATTATTAGATGATAATAAAATTATTGATGATAAATATATTTACATTTATAGTTGTCCTAAATCAAAAATTTTATTTGGATTACATAAAAATTATCAAGACATTAAAAGTAAAAATGAAGTTATAGTAGTTGAAGGTGAAAAAAATGTCATTAAATTAAACTCACTTGGATTTAAAAATGTCGTTGCTACTGGAAGTAAAAATATATCAAAAGTTCAAATTGATAAATTATTAAGACTTAATGTTGCAATAACATTAGCTTTTGATAAAGATGTAGAAGAATCAGAATTAATGGTAATTGCAAATGAACTCAAAAGTCCATTAAATTTATCAGATGTATATATAATTACAGACCCAATGGGTTTTATGAGTGATAAAGAAAGTCCTTGTGATAATTCAGATACATGGGAAACATTATATAATAATTTTAGAAATAAGGTGTAATTATGATATTTAGCATTTGTCGTTGTTATTTGTTCAAACTATTTAACGATAAAAATAAGTGTATATATGTAGGACTAACAAGTGATTTAAGAAAAGAAATGATAAACTATAAACTTAATAGTCCTTGGTGGAATGAAGTGGCAGATATTGAATTTACAGAATTACCAGAAGAATTAGAACATGAATCATTGATTTATAAAGAGTTTTTTATTAATTTTCATAGACCAAAATATAATGAAATTAATAAAAAAATTGTATTTTTTAATTTTGATTTTCCAATGTTTGAATTTAAATACTATAATTTCACTTGAAAATTTATGCAATTGACATAACTACTTTAATGTAATATTATAAAATAAAAAGGAGAATTTTGATGAAAAATGGATTGACTGAAATTATTTTTTTATTAGACCAAAGTGGTTCAATGGAATGTAGTAAACATGATGCCATTAAAGGTTTTAATAAATTTTTAGAAGAACAACAAAGCTTAGATGGAGAAGCAAGATTAACTGTAGCGTTTTTCGACCACAGGTATGATGTATATGCTAGTAATAAGGATATAAAAGAGGTTAAACCAATTAATATTGAAGTATATAAACCATCTGGTTCAACAGCGTTATACGATGCAGTAGGCGATACTATTGAAGATGTTGGAGTAAGATTGAATAATACAGCAGAAGAATTAAAACCAGAAAAAGTTGTTATTGTTATTTTAACAGATGGTGCAGAAAATTCTAGCGTTCGTTATACATCAGAAAAAATTAAATGTATGATTGAACATCAAACCTCAATATATAAATGGGAATTTATATATCTAGGTGCAAACCAAGATACAATGTTATCAGCTTCTTCGTTAGGTATTAATAATTTTACATCATATTATTCTAATTCAAAAGGATTTGCTAATGTTTATTCCACAGTTAGTAGTTCTGTTAGTAGTTATAGAACATCAGGATATATGACACCAGTATCTTCAACGGAGGTAAAAGATGTTCAATAAAGCTTTAATGTTTATAGCAATATGGGTTATTTATTTAATTATGGTAAATATTTTTTATATTAATACTATGAATGATGCTATGACTAATCAATTTCAAAATAATGGATATTCAACAAGTCTATACAATTTAGTGCATGTTTTATGGGCAATATCATGGATTGCTCCTGTTGTAGCTTCATGTACTTTATTTGATACATCAATTAAAAAGTTTATTAAACTATTAAAGGAGATAATACGAAATGAAAAGAAATAGCATAATAGCAGTAATTATATTAGGTGTATGTATGTGTTTAACATTAACAGCATGTAATTACCCAGATGTTGTTGAAATTCAACCATCACAAACAGCGTTTTTGATACCTATGATGAACAATACAACTAATCAAGGTAAATTTCAAAGTGAAGAATTTCTTATTAAAAATTTAGTTGCAAGTAAACGAATTTTAGTTGAAAAAGAATGGGTAAGCGGTAATGGTTATATGCCTATAGCAAGAGTTATTATTGTTGAACGTAAACCAGAGACTAGAGAATGGACAGAAAGTGAAAAAAATGGTACATCATCAACTAATGAAGGATTGATTGCAGAATCTAAGGAGTCAATTGGCTTTATGGCAAGAGCAAATTGTTCTGCACAAATTGATGAATCTGATGCTCCAAAGTTTTTATATAGATATAATAATAAACCTTTAAAGGAAGTTATGGACACTGAAATCAGGGCTATGATTGAAAGTAAATTTGTAGAGGAATGTTCAAAGAGAACATTAGATGAAATTATTTCAAATAAAGGTGATATTATTAAAAATGTAAAAGATACAGTTATTCCTTATTTTAAAGATAGAGGAATAAATGTTACTGTGTTAGGTTTAAAAGGTGAATTAACATATCTTAATTCTAAAATTCAAGAATCTATTGATGCTAAATTTAGTTCTGCACAAGAAGTTATAACTCAACATAATTTTAATGAAAAGGTTTTGAGTAAAGCCAAAGCAGATGCAGAAGCAGTTAGAATTCAAGCAGAAACAATGGAAAAATCTATTAGATTAAAAGAGATTGATAATCAAAGTAAAGCTATTGACAAATGGGATGGTAAGATGCCACAAATGGTTACAAATGGGAATACTATGTTTAATATTCCTGTTAAATAAATATGGGGCGCAAAGCCCCTTTTAACAAAGGAGGAAGTAGAAATGGAAAATTATAATATTGATTTTTGTATTAAATGTGGTGCTGATACTATGGGTAAAGATGTATGTGAATGTGGAAGTCAAGACTTTGCTTTTGGTGATAAAATTTCATTGATTGATTCAACAATTACATGTAGTTGTGGTAATACTAAATTTAAAATACGCACACATTATAATGAAGCACCTAATTTTGTGACTACTTATTATTGTGAAAAATGTTCTAATATATTTGGCACAGAACATCATATGCCTAATATTATTATTGAAGAAGATGTTTAATTTTCAAAAAAGGGGTTTAAATGAAATGATGAAAGATTTATTTTCATTTTGTGCAAGTTATTTATTTATGGCTACTATATTTTTTGTTATTGGATGCAGTATGATTGCACCAATTCTAGTTGCAGTAGTGTTATTGGTATTGTTGTTTAGATAAGGAGATATTATGGTTAGATTAGAAATTACCTTTGATGAAGGTACAATAAGGTATATATTATTATTTAGAAATAAAGTATTTTATTTTACAAAATTAGATACAAAAGGTACATCAAGAAAAATGGAAGGTGAACATTTATGGTCGCAAATGCGTAGAATATATCCAAACGATGTTCATTTAGATTTAATAGAAGATGCTTGTTATGATATTATTTTTGGTTCAGAAGAAGAAATTGAAAGTGCTTTAGAATTATTAAAAATTTACGAAAGATAATCGGTGAATACATGATAGAACAAATTTTTGAAATTTCAGATGTACATGGTAGTGTTTTAACTATAGGTTCTAACTATGGAGCTACTTATAAACAAGCACTTTTTTTAAGAAATGGAAATAAAGATGTTATTTATCTATCATTACATGATAGCGATTTAGATTTTGGAAAATTGGGAATATCACTTACGCTTCAACAATCAGAAGAATTGATAGCATATTTACAATCTGTTGTTGAATATTTTAGTTCAAATGGTGTATCAAAATGATTAAAACATTTGACATATTATCAGAAAATATTGAGAAACATAAACATGAAGACTTAATTTCATATATTTTAAGGCTTAGAGAAATCAAAGATGTTGATAAGTTCACTAAGCCTTCTAAATTCGATTTAGAGCCGTTCGAATCAATGGTTAATATAATATCAGCAAGTGCTATTGTAACGCAAGGAATCATGCAAAATAAGCGTTTCTGTGTGTATTACGATGTTGATTGTGATGGGATTTGTTCTGGAACAATTATGTATAAATATTTACAACGAATGAACGCTAATGTCATATATGATATAAACCAAGGTAAATATCATGGTTTATCCAGAAAATCCAAATTATCTAAATATAAAGAAAAATGTGATATTTTAATAATAGTTGACAGTTTAGATTTAGACTATACCATTTATGATGAATTGCAAAGTTATGGAATAGATATTGTGATATTAGACCATCATCAATTTGAAGAATATCCAAAAAGTGCATTGCTGGTTTCAAGTGCGAAGTATTATAAAAATCCTGCATTGTCAGGTAGTGGAGTAACATGGAAGTTCTGTGCTTACCTAGACCATTTAACTAACAATAATTATTCAGATGATTTAGTTGATTTATGTGCATGTGGTATATTAGCAGATGTTTGTGATGTATCAGAAAATTCTCCTGAAAACAGATATTTATGTGATTTAGGTTTATCTAATTTACAAAATACTGGAATGAAAGCAATAATAGCAGATTACAAATTTAATTCTAATTCTGTTTTATGGTCAATTGCACCATTGATAAATGCTACTCAACGAATGAATAAGAATCATTTGGCATTAGATTTATTTTTATGTGATAATTTAAAAGAAGCCAAAGCCATTGTAAAGCTTCTTAAAGATGTTAAATCTTCACAGGATATTGCAGTTGCAAAAGAATATGAAAAAGCAATATCGCATATAGAAAAAAGTAAATTTCAATTTACAACATTTGTTTATACTTTTATTAATGTTCCAGAGTTAACAGGATTAATTGCAACAAAGTTATGTGATGAATATCAAAAACCTGCATTAGTGTTTGTTGATTCAACAAGTTACATTGAAACTATTATATATGGTTCTGGTAGAAGTTTATCAGGAATTAATTTAAAAGACATAATTGAAAAAATTAATTTAGCAAATGTAGCAGGACATGGATTGGCGTTTGGTATTAATGTTAGAAAAGATGATTTTATTCAATTTGTTAAAGCATTAAACAATGAGTTATCACAAAACGTCTTTACACATAATGTTAAAGTTGATTGTATGGTAACAATACTTGATGTTAATAATTATCTGATTGAACATATAGAACGTATTAATCATATTTCTGGTTCTGGTTTTAAACCATTAACTTTTGTAATGGAAGAAATTTTTGTACATAATTTAGTGTTAATTCAAAATAAGCATACAAAGTTTGAATGTGATGATATTGAGTTTATTTGTTGGAAGGACACAAAATTATATACAGTTTTAAGATGTAGTGATAAATGTGAAAGATATGTTTCTGTGGTTGGCAATTTTCAGTTAAATAACTTTGCAGGAAAGACTAAAAAACAGTTCATAATTTCACATTATTATGATATAGGGGAAGTAGATAAAGATATAAAGGGGGATGATTTTTATTTTTACGAATGAGGTATCTGAACAGATATGGAAAGATAGGTATCAGAAAAATAATGAAACACTTACTGAACAAATTAAAAGGGTAGCTGATGCATGTAGTAATAATGTTGATGAATCGTTATCATTTTATGATATTATGAATAATCAATATTTTTTTCCAGCAGGAAGAACTATAAGCAATGCAGGATTAAATAAAAATTTAACACTTAATAATTGTTACACATTTAACTTTGTAGAAGATACAATACCTGATATATTCGAAGCTGTTAAACAAGGCGCAATTACATCTAAAATGGGCGGTGGAATTGGTTTTGAATTTAGCAAATTAAGACCCAGAGGAACGAATACATCAAATGATGCAGTTGCATCAGGTGTTGTTAGTTTTATGAATGTCTTTAATGCAGGCACAGGAACTATATTACAAGGAAACCGTAGGGGAGCAAATATGGGAATTTTATCCATATATCACCCTGATATATTTGATTTTTTAGAATCGAAATCTTATGATGAAGAAAAACTTGCGCATTTTAATCTTTCAATTATGGTTGATGATAATTTTATGAACGCTAAAAATAATAATCTATCTATAACTTTACATTTTCCAGTTTATGACGAAAAAGGCTTTATGTTAACTGATGAATCTAAATGGACACATAAGATAGAATATGATGCAAATAAATTATGGGATTTAATTATGCATAAAGCATATTCAACAGGAGAATATGGAGTGTTTTTCTATGATAATTTAAATAAAGATAATAATACATGGTATGTTGAAAATATAATTGGTACAAATCCCTGTTCTGAGTTTGTATCTGGCATCGTATATACTCCAAATAATAATTTAAATTATAAAGGTGCATGTAATCTAGGTTCATTATTTCTGCATAATTTTGTTAAAAATCCTTTTATGGATGATGCTAAATTGGACTATGATACTTTAAAAGATACAATTTGGAAATCAATTAGAATGTTAGATAATATTATTGATTTAAATAATTATCCTAACGAAGATTATAAAGATTATCAAACTAATTTAAGAACTATAGGTTTGGGCATAACTGGATTAGCTGATATGTTGGTTATGTTGAATTTGGAATATGGAACGTATACAAGCATTTGGTTTGTAGATGAATTAATGGATTTTATTGCTAGAGAGTCTTATAAGGCTTCAATTGATTTAGCAAAAGAAAAGGGTTCATTTCCATTATTAAATAAAGAGAAATTTGTACAAAGTGGATATGTAAAAAAACATTTAGATGCATATAATGATTATAATAGTTGGACGAATATCAAAGATGATATACTAAAATATGGTATTAGAAATGCTAGACTGTTAAGCATTGCTCCAACTGGAACTATGAGTTTAGTATTTGGTAATAACTGTTCATCAGGTTTAGAACCTATTTTCATGAAGGAATATGATAGAAAGATTAAAATAGGTGGACAAGATGAATCAAATATACAAATTCATAAATTAAGAGACTATGCTTATGATTTATGGCTAAATAACTATAAAAATATAGTTAAAACAAAAGTAACAGAGGATATGTTTGTTACTATTAATGATTTAGATGTGGAATACCATTTAAATATATTGGAAGTAGTTGCATTTCATACTGATATGGCATGTGCAAAAACTGTAAATTGCCCTACTGAATATACATTTGAACAAGTAAAAGATGTTTATGATTTTTGTTGGAACGCAGGAATTAAAGGTTGTACAATATTTAGACCTAATGAAATTAGACAAGGTATATTAATTAATACAGATAAAAAGGAAGAAATAAAAAAAGAAGTTGAAACTGAATTGCCTTGGGGAACAACATTAGCACTTTCAGAGGATTTAATTGGTAGAAAGAGAAAGATAATATCTGGATGTGGTTCTATGCATGTTAACGCTTACTTTGATAAAATAACAGGTAGACTATTAGAGGTATTTTTATCCAAAGGTTCTACAGGTGGATGTATGAGTTTTGAGGTAGCATTATCAAGGGTATTATCAGCAGGACTTAGAACAGGATTAGGATTAGAATACGCATTAGACCAATTAAAATCAACTCCAACTTGTGCTAGTTATGCTGTGAGGAAAGCAATGAAAAATGATACCAGTAAAGGTAATTGTTGTCCTAGCGGAATAGCAAATGCATTAAGACATATGCAGGATGAAATCAATAAAGAGTTAGGAATAACAGGAGATAATAAAATAACTATGCCTACTATAGAATTTGGTATTATTGAACATGAATCAAGGTTGACAAATGAACAAAGTAAATATTTAGAAAAAAATGGAGAAATTGCATTTGCAAAAAAGTATAGATTATGTCCACAATGTATAGAGGAATTAAATAATCTTGAAGGTTGTTTAACATGTTCTAGCTGTGGATTTACTAAATGTGGTTAAAAGGAGGACAATATGGAAATAAACGTATATGTTGAAAAGTGTAGGGAAGATATTGAATTGCCAACTTATGCAAATAAATGGGATGCAGGAATGGATATAAGGTCAGCAGTAGATGTATTAATTTATCCAAAACAAACTTTAGTTATTCCAACAGGATTAAAGTTTTCAATCCCTATATTTTATGAAATACAAGTTAGACCCAGAAGTGGATTATCATTAAAAACTCCACTTCGAATAGCAAACTCTGTTGGTACAATTGATAGTGGATATAGAGATGAAGTTGGAATTATCATAACCAATACTTCTGAAACACATTGGCATTGGAGTAGTGAAGCTGTAGAAGAAAATGATACGTTATATTATTTAACAGAAAAAGATAATAGAAATGGTATATACCACATAAAAAAAGGTGATAGAATAGCACAAATAGTATTAAAACAAGTTCCAATCATTAAGTGGGTAGAAACTGATGATATTAATAAATATGGAATTAATAGAAAGGGTGGCTTTGGTAGCACTGGTATTACATGATGATAGACTTTCAAAAATTTTCAAAGTTAAAGTTAAAATATTTTATTAAACTATATAGATTAACTCCACTTGTTAGAATTATTATTTCAAAAAATAATTTTAGAAATGCTTTAATTGAATATCATAGTAGAAAGTATAAATAGGTGAATAATGAAAGTTGAAATTTTAGGTATTAATGGAACATGGAGAGATATAGCAAATTCAGCAAATACAACAATTAATAAAGAAGCAGGGGATAAAGAAATATCCTCTGCTTGGAAGACCAAAATATTATATAGCGAACATTCTCCTATTAGACAATTAGTTGTTAAATGGAAATGGCATGATTTAAAATCATGGGTATCTACTCATTTGGTTAGACATAAATATGGAATTGAACATTACGTTAGTACACAGCGAAGTGATAGGACTAAAGTGAACAGAGATTCATTAACACAAGATGCTTTGGTTGTACATGAGTGTCACGCTAACGCACAAGCTATTATTAATATATCAAAAGTGAGATTATGCAAACAAGCTTCAATAGAAACTAGAGTTGCTTGGCAAACATTTTTAGATGTTTTAGAAGTATATGAACCTGAATTAGTAAGTGCTTGTGTACCTACTTGTATTTATCGAGGATTTTGTCCAGAGTTTAAATCATGTAGATTTGATAAAAATTGGGATTTTTACAATAAGTTATATAATTATAGAGGGAAATTAGAATTATATGATAAAAATCAAATAAACAAAGGGTGATTTTTATGAAAGTTAAATTTGTTTGTGAAACATGTTTATCTCAATATGATGATGAAGATAGTATTTATTCATGCACCAGATGTGGTCGTGAAATATGTGATATGTGTCAGATATATTCATTTGAAAAGCGTGAAATGTATTGTGATGATTGCATATTATTATTTGATGAAGAAAATGTATAATATTATTATTGACATGGTATACTAGGTGTGAAATAATGAATACATCATTACAAGTATCAAGAGCGTTGTATTTTTACTCCTAAAGAAAACCATATGAACAAAGAGAAAGGGTACTAACCCTTTTTCTTTTTGCTACTATATTGAAATAAAGGAGTGTTATTTATAAACTATACAGTATTTCATTTACATGATGATTATAGTAACTGCAATGGATATTCAGACAGTTGTACAAGTTATAAGAATTTTATAAAATTGGCTAAATCACAAGGTATGACAGCGATAGCATTTAGCAATCATGGGAATATATATGATTGGGTTTTAAAAAAGAAGATGTGTGATAGTGTTGGTATTAAATATATACATGGTGTTGAGTTATATTTATGTAATGATTTGAAAGATGATTTTAGAGGGTGGCATATTTGTCTATATGCTAAAAATTTAGATGGAGTGAAGGAGTTAAATAAATTAGTTTCTTTAGCATCATCTAAAGGTAAATTAGAAGATAAGTCAGATAGACATTTTTATTTCCATCCTAGAATATCAATTGATGAACTATTTCAGACAAGTGCCAATATCATAGTAACTACAGCTTGTTTGCAATCTATTTTATCAAGATTATATTTTAAATCTAAACACAATATTGATATACAGAATTTAATACATAGTTTTCTAGGATATATGTCTCAACACAAAAATAAATATTTTCTTGAAATACAATACCATAATCATCCTGAACAAATAGAATATAATCAATTCCTATATAAAATGAGTAAAATATATAATCTACGGCTAATTGCTGGAACAGATACACATTCTAGTAATTATTATAAGGCAGAGTGCCGTAAGATTTTACAGAAATCAAAAAGTAGTTTCTACGGAGATGAAGACGCTTTTGATTTAACTTGGAAATCATATAGTGAACTTGTTGAAGCTTTTAAAATTCAAAATGCTTTACCAGAAACAGTATATACAGAAGCAATAAATAACACAAATGTATTTGCTGATTTAATTGAAAATTTTGATTTAGATTTAAGTTTTAAATATCCTAATCTTTATGGTTCAGAAGCTTCAAAATTGCTGAAATTAGCCATTAATAAAAAGTATCAATATAAAATCACTAATGGTATCATCAAAACAGATTTAAGCCTATATTTAGAGCGAATACGACATGAGTATGATGCGTTCGAAAAACAGGGTATGCAAAGCTTCATTCTTTTTATGTCTGAACTTGTAGATTACTGCAATGCTAATAATATTCCATATGGATTTTGTAGGGGTTCGGTAGGTGGTTCACTTATAGCATACATATTAGACATTATTGATGTGGACGCAATACAATGGGGAACTGTATTTTCTAGGTTTTGTAATGCTGATAGAATTAGCCTTGGAGATATTGATATGGATTTTGACCCATATGATAGAAAAAAGGTATATGAATGGATTATAAGTAAATTCACATCACCTAAAACATCATATATAGCACAATTTGGAACTTTAAAGGACAGAGCTACAATTGATGTATTAACAAAAGGATTGGAATATGAAAATTTAGATAATGTTATGAATATTAAAAATAATTATGAATCAATACTTCATGACTATTCTAAAATACTATTAGAAGAAGTTAACTTTGAAGAACATGATGAAATCAATGGAATTGATTTTGACTATCATGATGAATATATCAATATAATTCGTAATCAAAACGCTATACATACTCTCAATATTTTAAAATCCAAAATTGATTGGTTAAAATCTGAACATAAAGATTTGTTTTATTATTTTGAAGGAATAAAAGGTACAATAATTTCAAAAGGTAATCATCCTTGTGGAATTATTGGTTCACCTATTACACTAGCAGATAACTTAGGAGTATTTTATAAAGATGGAGATATAACAAAGCCTGTTTCTGTTTGTGCAATGAAAGCAGTTGACTATTTAAACTTTGTTAAGTTTGATATTTTAGGATTAAAAACGATTGGTATTATTAGTGATACTTACAAATATATAAACTCTCATTATTTAAAATCGCATGAAATTGATTGGAATGATGATAAAGTTTGGGATAATATGATTGAACATAAAGTTGGAGTTTTTCAATTCGAAGGTAGTGATTATGCTCATGATTTATTAAAACAGTTTAAGCCTAGAAAAATCAATGATATGTCTTTGGTTAATGCATCATTAAGACCATCAGGTGCATCATATAGAGATAGATTAATGCAAAAAGAATTTAATAAAAATCCATCAGAAATCATAGATAATTTATTAAAGGATAATTGGGGATTTTTAGTTTATCAGGAAGATACCATTAAATTTTTAACTGAAATATGTGGTTTTACTGGCTCAATGGCAGATTCTACTAGAAAGGCAATCGGAAAAAAAGACATTTGTTTACTTAATGAACAGTTGCCTAAAATTATTGAAGGTTATTGTAATACATCTAATAAACCAAGAGATATTGCAGAACAGGAAGTTAAACAATTTATACAAATTATATCTGATAGTTCCAATTATCAATTTGGATTTAATCATTCAACAGGATATAGCATGAATGGTTATGCTTGTGTTAGACTTAGAACATACTTCCCATTAGAGTTTACAACAGCTTACCTAAATAGAGCAGACAATGAAGATGATTTAAAAGCAGGATGGGAATTAGCAAAATATTATGGATTTAAACTTGTACCAATTAAATTTAGACATTCTAATAATAACTATTCCTTTAATAAAGTAACACAATCAATTTATAAGGGATTATCATCTGTTAAAGGTTTTGGTACAAAACATGATTTAGCAGGAGAGTTATTACAATTCAAAGATAAAGTATATGATAATTTTTTTGAATTGCTATCAGATATAAAACAAAATACAAGAATTGATTCAGGTCAAATTCAGATATTAATTAAATTAGATTTTTTTAATGAATTTGGACATATTAATCAATTATTAAACTTTTTTGATATATTCCAAAACTTATATGGAAGAAAAGAAATAAAAAAAGACAAACTCTTAGATTTAAAATTAAATGAAACTATTATGAAAAATATTGAAAAAAAAGAAACTGAAAAAATGTATAAAAATTTTAATTCAATGGAACTCATGATAAGTGCTGGAAATCATTCCAATTATAAAAATACTAATCCACTTAAAAAATTAATTTATGAATTTGAATACTATGGATATATGCAATCAATATACAATGCACCTGATAATATATATATAATAAGTCATATTGATACAAAATATACTCCTAAATTAAACGCATATAATATCTCTACAGGAGAAGAGAGAGTGTTTAAAATTTATAAAAATAAGTTTTATTCTAAAGCTAATTATGATAATCCTATTTCTACTGAATTAATTCAACTATTTGATGTTATTCATATTTTATCAATTAAAGAGAAGAATAAAGCTATCAAGATTAATAATGAATGGGTGGAAACTGATGAAAAGGAATATTTTATTGAGAATTTTAAACTAGTTTTTTCTAATTCTACTTGACATAATTATTCATATATATTACTATTGTGACTATACTATATTAAAATAATGAGGTGATAATTTGTCCAGAAAACTTGCAACAATTCAAACCATATCAGATATTCAACCTATTGAAAAAGCAGATAAAATTGAAGTAGCAACTGTTTTAGGTTGGAAAGTAGTTATTAAAAAAGGTGAATTTCAAATTGGAGATAAGGCTATTTATGTTGAAATTGATTCAATTTTACCTGATAAACCAGAGTTTGAGTTTTTAAGAGATAGAAAGTTTAGAGTGAAAAGTGTAAAATTTAGAGGACAAATAAGCCAAGGCTTATTGTTACCAACATCAATGGTTGGTAATCATTCTTATAAAGTGGGTGATGATGTTACACGCATCATGTCAATTACTAAATATGACCCTGAATTAATTGAAGAACAATCTATTACAAATGACAAATCACTATTATATAATAATCCAATATATAAATATTTAAAGAGATATAAATGGTTTAGAAAGATGTTTATTATTAAACAAAAATCTACTTTTCCAAGCTTTATTAAAAAGACTGATGAAGAGCGTATACAAAATATGCCATCTATGTTATGGAAAGAAGCTAATACACAATTCATTGTGAGTGAAAAATTGGATGGATGTTCAGCCACCTACTATTTAGTTAAAAATAAAAATAAATTTAAATTTTATGGGAGTAAATATACATTTGGAGTATGCAGTAGAAATATGGAATTAAAAACTCCTGATAAAAGCGCATATTGGAATATAGCAAGAATTTATAATATTGAATATGTTTTAAAACAATTAATCAGTAATCATGATTATGTTATATTACAGGGTGAAATTATTGGAGATAAAATCCAAGGGAATAAGTATAATATTTCTGGTATTGATTTTTATGGTTTCAATATTATTTATCCTACACATCAGGAATATATGCAATCAGCTCAATATTCACTAAATAATTATGGAATGAAGCATGTACCCATTATTAATAAAGATTTCAGATTACCACTAGAAATGAATGAAATGCTTGATTGTGCGAAAGGTAAATCTGTTTTAGCAGATGTTGAAAGAGAAGGTATTGTAATCAGGGATTATACAAATAAAATATCTTTTAAAGTAATCAATAATGATTTTCTTTTAAAGCATAATTTATAATATTAAAATACTAAGGAGATGTAACTATGGCTACACTTAATTACAGATTAGCAGTTGACGCAACAAATTTAGATGAATTTTCACGAGAAGCATTAGACACTTTATCATTTGATTTAATGCAGACAATTGATAAAACTATCAGAGAAAGGCTTGTTGAACATGATGTGATACCAGAAAGACTATCAGTTAGTGATATTACTGATTTAGATGATGAATATGAAATTGCAGATTATGACGAATGTGATTGTGACGAAGATGATATGCCATATGAGTGTTTAGAAAAAGTAATTCAAACATTCAATGTTGATGATATAGTTGAAGAATTGGAAGAAAAAGATGGAGTTGAAACACAATATTGGTGTTCAGATACAGGGCATGTGGAAGTATTTACAATAATGGTTCAACATGAAGAAGAGGAAGACATTTGATATGGAAAATGCTGGTAAAGAGTTTGAGAAGGATTTTAAAAAAAGTGTTCCAATACAAGCATACTATAATCGTATTAAAGATTCTACAAACGCTTGGAGTAATACTAATAACGATAGTAGAATACGCTTTACTCCTTCTAATCCTTACGATGCTTATATTTTTTATTCTCCTTTGTTCTTCGCATTAGAGTTAAAATCTACAAAAGGAACTTCGTTTTCATTTGATAGTAGAACTCCAATGATTAAATTTAATCAAATCAAAGGGTTAAGAGAAGCTTCACAATTCAACAAAGTAATTGCAGGATTTGTATTTAATTTCAGAAATGTAGGCAGAACTTATTTTTTAAATATTGTTGATTTTGAAAAATTTACAAGTTCAACAGATAAAAAAAGCATTAATGAAATGGATATAATTAAAAACAAAGGATTGCTAATAGAATCCAGAACATTACAAATAAGGACAAAATATGATATTGGAAAATTTATTGAACATTTTCTTGAAAAAAGTGATATAACAAATGAAGCATAGGCATTGTAGCAGTTCGGTTGAACTGCTATTTTGTATTATAACACAGAATTATATTGCAAATTTTCCCGATTGATGCTAAAATGAGGTTGATTTCAAAAAAGAATAGCAAGAAGCCCTGTGTTTACTCTCTCAAAATTGTTTACACAGGACTCATTAAGAGGTTCTTATTAACTTCTAGCGACATTATATACAATATTCCGCTATAAGTCAATAGGAAAAATAAAAAAACCTCTTGGAATTTGCTATTCGATAAAAATACAAATAAGAAAAGGGGTTATTTTTATGTCAGATTACTTCTATGCTCATGAATCTAAAAAATGTTCAAGCTTTATGATTCCAAAAGAACTTTTTACAAACTCACATTATGCCCAAATGGACGTTCATTCTAAGGTTTTATATGGAATTTTATTAGATATACTCAAATTTGGAAATGACAGTACTTGGATAGATGAATCAAATAGAGTTTATATCAATTGTACACGTTTAGAAGTACAAGATATTTTAAAGATTGGAAAAGATAAATGTACGGCTTTATTTCAAGAATTAACATTATATGGATTAATAGAAGAGGTTAGTCAACGTAGGCAAGCTAAAAGAATTTATTTAAAAAAGTTTGATAAAGCATAATTCATTACCATAAGCCGTATTTTTTGATTTTAGCCATCAAATACATTGTATGAATCATTTTATATTACTACATAAAGCAACAGCTAAAATCACTAATTTTGAACGAATTAAATTATATGACGAAAGGACGGTTAATATGACACTCTTGAATACATCTTTGAAATTAATGAACCATCAGAACCAAGAAATCTACGCAAGGCAACAATTTCAACTAGCCATCACACAGGCGAAACAGAAAATAACAAGTGGTTTTCTTGTTGTTTTATGTTTTGCAACGCAGGGGTTAGGGGATGCGGAATCCCCTATCTCCGACCAAAGTAATCTTAAAAAATATAGTGTTAAATAGATATAAGAGGGGAATTTTGCGAAATGGCTTCAAATAGCATGTTTCCAGACTTGATATGTATCATACTGGTGATACATATATGTACCATATGCATGATACATATATGTTTGTCAAGAGTTTTATAAAAAATAATTTGTCAAGTAGTTTTTATAAATTATTTTTGATACAATCTATATCAATACATGGTACATATATGTATCATAATTCTACATAAGAAAAGAGGTCGATAACATGAATGACTTAGACGTACAAGAAATGAGAAAAAACGTAGGATTTACACAATTTTATGATGAACATCTTGACAAGTTATCGTATGTATATAAAGCTGATTGGTTGGCAGGAGCGATTTTTATGTTTTTAGTAAAACATATGGATAATCAGAATGCTGTAGTATGTAGTTATAAGGTTTTAATGGATAATTTTGAAAAAAGTAGAATGACGATTTATCGTGCAATTAAAATTCTTGAAGATAATAATTTTGTGAAAATAACGAAAGTTGGAACTGCAAATGCATTTAGTCTTAATTCTGAATTAGTATGGAGGTCGTGGAATAATAAAAAACAATATGCTAAATTTACTGCAAATGTTATCGTATCTAAAGATGAACAGATTGCAAAGAAATCTGTTAAGTCTAAAAAAATTACTACACTTGGATAATTTTTGTCAAAAATATTGTTGACAAAAATAAAACACGATGATATTATGTCGATGGTTGAGTTAGCAAGACAGCAACAAACATTCGAATGTGTCACATATGACGATATGTGAAAAAGTGAAGTGGATTAGAAATGATATATGATATTCTTTTGCAACAAGGATTTATGTTTCAAATTTAATCAGGTGTGTTAGAACAGGAAACTACAAACCTTACACGAAATGACAATAATTTTACAAATTTTACAATAACTCAACCAGTAAGAAACGCTCAAATTAGCTATGGTCAAATTAAGTCAATGTTAAAAATTGGGAGTGGTATGTCCCACTCCCAAACAGTATACTCAACCTAAAACTAAAATTTTTCTGTATCTGTTGGATTATTGAAAATTCCAAATGCTATTAATACAGCAAACAATAAATCAAATATTTCTCTAAAACTGCCTTCGTCTAGTCCAATGGCAGGAAATAATCCATAAGTCTTTAAAATTGTTAATAACAAAGCTACAACAGATGCCCATGCAACAGGTGAACGAAACCTATTCTGCATAAAACTCACTCCTTTCTATGGAACAATACTATTCAACACAGTCCATGTTTTTTCTCCGCAAACTCCATCTGGAACTAAGCCATTTACTCTTTGAAATTCATAGACAGCATTAAAAGTTATTTGTCCAAAATATCCAGTAATCTCATGATTAAAATGACATAATACAGTTAACTTACGTTGTAGTATTTTAACGTAATCATTAGTGTCACCAAACCTACAAGTTGGATAAACAACAGGAGTAACTAATTTAGCTTTAAAATTATTCCATGCTGTCCAATCTCCATTATTATTCATTGTCTGAGGACAATTTTTTCTTGAAGCGTCATAGTGTCTTACGACATAATCATTCGAAATACCTAATTGCAATTTAAGGGTTTTTACTAGCCAAATAGTATTGTTTAACATGGTATTATAATCACCATCAGAATTAATACACATTTCAATACCTATGCTATTTTTATTACCAATTCCATAGGCAGAATGACCATCTCCGCAGTGCCATGAATAATACTTTTTATAATCATTAGTCTGTATAATCCTATTGTTGTCAACAAAGAAGTCTGCCGATGATTGCCTATCTGCTTGGTTGAAATATATAAAATGATTGTAGGCATTTGCACCAGTTGTTCTATTGCCTGTGTCGTGTACTACGATGTATTTAATTGCTCCTGCATAACTTCTATCTAATGCAGTTTTATTATAAGCAATTTGCATAAATTCAATCATCATGCTCACCCTTTCTGTTTATTTTTTTTATCTAATTACATATCTTGAACCCAAAGCAATAACAAGAAACAGAACAATTGCACACACTTTTAAACACTTTATAATAAAGTTATTAAAGTACATATACAACACCCCTTATTTGCTTGTAATTTCGATTATTAGGTACGTTAGACCTGCGACTAGTATTGGTGGTAGTGCTTTGTCAATAATGGATTTAAGGATAGAATTTAAGCTCACAGAGCCATCTTTTAAATCTTCCAACTTTTGGTTTTGAACTCTTAAATCTAGTTCATCAAATTTTTGATTTAACCTTTTTAAAATTTGACTTTGGTGTGTAACAGTATCAGATATTTTTATCATTGCTTCACTTTGTTGCTTTAACATTTCATCTTGTTTCTTATTTTGTTCTGTTTGCATAGTTATTAAAGTTTTTAATTCAATGACTATATCTTTAATTGCAAACAAGTTTTCTATATCTCTTTTTAGGACAGAAATGATGTCACCTTTAGTACAATCATGCACAACCCCATCACCCCACGATATTTAATTATTTACTACACATAACTCCATTGCCTTGTTTTTTAATAGCAAATTTTTGCAAATAAGCAATGCCTTTTGAGCATTGCCTACATGTTTCACATTCGCTAGAAGTAACAAATTTTTGCTTAACTTGTTTTCTATTATCTGGATTATTCTTACTTGGTTTAAAGCCTGCCAACACAATACCCCCTTTTAGATTATTTGTTTATTTTTGAATTAACATAGTTGCATATTTATATATAATTTCAGATGCGTTGTTTGGCGAATTATAAGTATACAATGTATATCCATCATAATCAGGATATAAGCTACCATCGTCTTGTTTGCCACTTAACATCCAAAATAAAAATCCTCCAAGGTTATTACTAGTAGATAAATTTAACCATCTTTCATATACTTGACTTCGAATATTTTTATCCTTTAATCCAAACTCTTCGAATAGCATAGGTTTATTTTTTTCTTTAGCAAGATTAGCATGGTCTATAATCCATTTGTCTCCCCACTTATCATCAGTACCCCAATCAGCAGTATATAAATGGAATGTGCCAAAATCAATTGTAGGAACATCCATAATTCTATTAGCATCAACACCATTACAACCATGATAAGTCCAATGATTTTGAGTATTATATTTCTGAGCATCATCGTATGAATAATTAAAAAACCCTTCATCTCCAACACATACCATATGGTTAGAATCAAGGGTTTTAATAAATATACTCATTTCTCTAATCCAATTTAACAATGTATTGCCACTTGTATCTGATGTGCAACGTGGTTCATTCGCTAATTCCCATGCAAATATTGTTGTATCATCTTTATACTTTATTCCAGTATATCTATTTGTTCTTTGAATTAATGTATTAGCATAATTTTTGTACCAATTTTTTAATATTTCATTTGTATAAAAATCATCATGATTATATGAATTAATCCATCTACAATATTGTTGCATCCCACCAAAGTCACTCCAATTATTTACTAATGGCAAAATAATTTTAATACCACATTGTCTAGCTTTATATAATATATAGTCTAACTGTTGAACACCATTTTCAGATTCATTCACAATAGGTTTATTTAATGATTTATCAAAATACTGATAGAATATGCCATCTTTTTGTCCAATGTTATCAACATTATTATTAAATTGACAATTGCCAACCATTTCACCTACATCTAAAAATCCCCATGTTCTTATAACTTTAATATTCATAGAAACAGCATTTTGAAATAAATCATCAATCATTTTTTTGGATTTATAGTTTATGTAATAATTATTTGTGCCACCAAAATAAAATGTTTTATTATTAATTTCAAAATTTATACCATTAGTTTTTACAAATCCCTCATTAAATGGTTCAGCTTTACAAAATTTAATAGAGTTGAGCATAACAAAAAATATTAACATAAATACTAATATTGATATTATTTTTCTCATTATAATATCCCCCTTGTTAGTAGACTCGACTATTATATAGTCTGCTAGTTGTTATGTCACTAAAATTATGTTAATTATAAATATTATAGAAATTCTGTTCCGTTCCAAACTTTTGGTGGAGCGTTATACACCCATGTTGAGCCATTCCAATACTTAATAAAATAATATTGTTTCCATGTTCCTGATGCCGTGTCGTAGTATTGACGTAATTTGGTATCTAAAAGTGATTGTTGTGTGGCGTACCAACGTAAGTATGGGTATGGATTATTAGAAGGTGGAAGAGGTGTATACCATCTTAAAAATGGGTAAACAGAACCTTCTATTATTCCCCATATTGTTGTAAATTCCCAAGTATTAAATGTTGAGACTTGCTTTAATTCAGCGGTAGTTTTAGATATAGCGTCAATTTGTCCATAAATATGGTCTACTGGACATATCGTAGTATCATAGTAACAATTTGTAATAGTACAATCATTAAATGGTGAATATAAAAATCCTCCTTTATGAGAAGCATTGGTAGAAATTGAAACTGTTGAATAACAATTTGTATAATTTGTTGCTAAAGCCTGTCCATCATATCCTGCTATATTATTAGATGATGATACTCTTGACGCAATTGCAGTACCATTAGAATAACAATTGGTATGATTAGAAATATTCGAAAATCCAACAAATCCACCTACATAATTATATCCATTAATTGTACAATCTGCTATACATTGAGATAAAGTTGAAGCATAAATTCTTCCAGAAAAACCACCACAATAATCACCTGAATTTGTAATATTACATTTTGAACTACATTGAGCAACATTGCTACTTGATATATATCCACAAAAACCACCTGTTAGCGAACCGCCAGTTATAGTACATTCACTTGAGCAATTTTCATATCCTAATCTTTGAGTTAATCCAATCAATCCACCAGTAGTTCCTGTACCATTTATTGAACCTGTCACAGAACAGTTTTTAATAATTTTACCATTAAATTTATAACTGTCATTACAGCCACTTATTAATCCAGCTACATTATTACCACCAGTGATATTAACATTATATAAATGAATATTTTCAATTCCAACAAATGCATTATCAGTCAAATGTCCAAACAGGCTTACATTATCACCAGAATTTATATATAAATTTTTAATTTTAAAACCTCCACCACTATAATATCCTCTAAAGGATGTACCTGAATTATAAACTCCAAATGGTGACCATCCAGTGCCAGTATTATAAGGTGATATATTCATATCAATATCGTTAATTTGTAAAAAATATGAAGTTCTATTATTTCTTACATTATTTAAATCATCTGGAGTTCCAATTAAGTATGGGTCTAATTGTGTTCCAGTACCTCCACTATATGCCATATTATATACCTCAATTCCTTTTAATCCTTGTTATACATTATTCCATATTGTATTAAAATCCCACCCAGTAAATGTAGTAGCCTGTTTCATCAAAGCTGTAGTTTTAGGCTCACCTTTCCCAGTATCACTTTTACCAGACGTTGTACTATCATAATAACATGATGTAAATGTAGAATTTTCTTGATAGCCAATTAATCCCCCAACGTATGTATTTGTCGATGATACAATTCCAGATGAATAACAATTAGTTAATGTACAAGTTTGTGACGAACCCATAAATCCACCACAATAATTACCAGTTGATGTTATGTTGCCTTGTGCATAACTATCTACAACTATCACATTAGCACCTCTACCAAACATTCCACCAAATTGAATATTTGTTCCATTTCCAGTAGAAATAATATTACCAGTTGTAAAACATCTAGTAACTGTAGCAGATGTGTCAACTTCACCAATCAATCCACCACATTTACTAGTTCCTGTTACAACTCCTGTGGCATAACACTCTAACATTTCACCATAATATACGCCAACTAATCCACCTAATTTATATCCTGTTGATACTGTTCCAGTAGCAAAACACCTAGACATATTTCCAACACTTGCACCAACTAAACCACCAACTTGATTAGCAGTAGTATCAACTAGTCCAGAAATATTAACACTAGAACTACATTTAGTTATGACATTTTCACAATAACCAATTAATCCACCACTATTACCCCAGTCACATATTATAGTTCCTGATGTTTTACAATTAGTCATTGTTCCGCCACCACTAAAATAACCACAAATTCCACCAATATATCGTTTACCAGTGATGTTAATATTTGATACTGTTAAATCTTTAATAATTAACGCTGTATTGGTATTACCAAATATACCTAAATATTCACCTGTTGGATTGTTGATATATAAATTAGATATTGTAAATCCTCCACCATCATAGTTACCTGTAAAATTAGGTATTGGTGTCCATCCAGTTCCAGTGTTATAAGGTGCAACATTTAAGTCAATATTTGCGACTTGCTTATAATAAGCTACTGGATTAGTTCTAACAGCGTTTAATTCTTCTACATTAGATATTAGTATTGGCGTATCAGCACTTCCATACCAAGGGAATACTAATGGATAAGGTGATTGTGTTAATGGAACTCTGCCATATCTATATGGATAATTATCATTTTGTGTTTCGTCAAAATGCCAAAAAATATCAGGCTTAGGGTCATAAAAAGTAAATAAAAATGGATATGGTGATTGGTCTAATGGAGCAACATCAGGAGTATATGGATAACCATTATTATTTGCATCAATTACCCAATTTGTACTCATATAAACACCCATCCTAACCCAGACCACATTGATTCTGATTGCATTTCAGCAGTAGTTTTTTGTAATCCATAACTATTCCAATCACCAGTTTGAGATGGGTCACCATCATATGGTGTTGGATGATTATCACTATTAAAAACACTAGCAGTAATTGTCATCCATGATGTGCTATTACCATATGTATTCCAACCAATAAATCCAATGATTCCACCTACCCTATTTCCATTTCCTGCAACAGAATGAAATGTAATTTGTTCAGATGCATATACTTGTGAAAATGTTGCCATTCCACCAAATCCACATATGCCACCTGCAATTCCTCCAAATTCTGGTTGAAATAATAAGCCACGAAAATATGACCTACTAATAGTTGAGTCTCTATAACTTCCACCGCTAGGAGAAATACACCAAAAATTACCTCTATAGGTTGTAGAAGCTTGATTTCCATCCCAACGATTCATCGCACCAATCAATCCACCAATTGCTGATGAATACCAAAAACATCCTATTAAACCAACACCATCATAACCAGTAATATGGCATGTAGAATGGCAATTATCAATATGTAAATCCTGCTGTGAATATCCAACTAATCCACCTGCGAATACACTGACTATTGTTCCTTTAGTAGATGAATCAACAATTCTTAATTCATATCCATTGTGATGCCCAACTAATCCGCCTGCTCTATTGTATGCATTTAGATATTTATAACCACCATTCATTTCTTGATATTCAGGACTTGGAAATGAATAATTATTTGCAAGTATTTCACATTCTGTCATGCAATTAGTGATGTTAACATAACTATACCCATTAGTATAACCAATTAAACCACCAGACCTTTTTCCATTGACTATTTTTACATTAGAATAACATCCTGTCATGTTGATGGTTATTGGTGAATATGAATATTGTGCATATACATAACCAATCATGCCACCTGTAGAATAAGTAGATGGTTGTGTGACAATTCCATGTACACTACAATTTGTGATGTTTACTGTAAAATTTGAGCCACCAATGTCATTCCAACATGTGCCTAATAAAATACCTAAATTTTCTGAACTTGTTACAATAGCATTTTCTAACTTAATATTACTCAAAGTAATGCTTATAGTTGAACCATCGTTACAAGTAGCACGAAATAATCCTTCATTAGAAATCATATTTTTAATTTTATAATTTTGACCATCATAACTTCCTGAACGCAAAGTCATTCTGTTAATGCCTAAAGGTGTATCAATTAAATCTATATCTGCAATTTGTTTAAAATTACTAGTATTATAACTTGCTATTAATAACAAATCCGCTTTATTTGCTATTAAATATGGGTCACCTACTGTACCACTTCCACCACTAAAAGCCATAAAATCACTCCTTTTATTCCATCTAACACAATTATACAACAAAAAGAGTGGTAAATAAATACCACTCTGTATTTTATTATATAGATTCTAATTCAGCTTCAATTGCCTGTCTAAATTCTAAACCATATTTTGCTTCTAGTATATCTAAAGTTATTTCTCTACTTACACCTTTTTTTTCTTTCGCTATAACATAATTTGCCCAAAATGTCATTTATAATTCCTCCTAACCTAATATTAAATCGCCTAGTGTAATTGTTAATTCTTCAATTTGCGTTGCTTGCTCAATAACAGTTTGTTGCAATAATTCTTCATTGGTTTGTTTTTCAATTATTAATTGTTCAACTTCTGAATTATAAATATTAACAAATCCCATAATATACCTCCTTCTATACTTTCCATCCTAATGCCCATGCGTTAACAATAACTTTATGTCCATCTGCGTCTGTTGCTACTTTAATTGCCATTGATGAACCAGCAGATTGTCCTGATATACTAGTCATAGTTTCCTCTGTTACAGTATCCCAACTTGTTCCACCATTTCTACTTACATATGTAGTTAATGAAGCACCTGTCGAAAGTGTTTTATCCACAACAGTATATCCATAATTTGGTGTTGCTGATGCTGTGACTATATTAGATGTTAGTGTCATTTGTTTATATTCGTTTGCTGTCATAACATTATTTGCTGTTGCATCAGGTGATACAGCAACAAATTTACCATTTCCATAGCAAATTCCCATCCAATTTAAATCACCTGCGCTAGTTCTGGCAGTCCATGTAATGCCATCTGGAGAGGTCATTACTCTATTGCCACTTCCAGTTACAGATATAGCAATATATAAATTTGCTCCATAACATACACATGACCATGTATTATTTGCTCCACTTGTGCGTGTAGTCCATGTAATGCCGTCAGGTGAAGTCATGACCCTTGTGTTTGTACCATTTGTAGCCACTGCAACAAATAATCCATTGCCATAGCAAACGTATCTCCAATAGTTAGCCACAGATGGCGTTCTAGCAGTCCATCGAATACCATCAGTTGATGTCATTACTTGATTAGCACCATCTCCTGCTACTGCCACAAATACGCCATTACCATAACAAACTGACCACCACGCTATAGAATCATAAAATGGTGTTTTTGTCCAAACTTGTACCTCTGCAAGTGATAATGGTTCTGCGATATTTGTTTGCAATGAAACTGAGTTACCATAATAACCTCCTGCATCAATAGTAGTCGAAGGATTGGGGTAACTTGTTTGATGACTACTCCAATATCCACCAATACCATCATTTACATATAATGTATAATCTCTTAATCTACTCATATATGCATCAGTTCTATTCCATATTTTTACATTACCAATTTCATAGGAATCATCGAATGGAACACTCCACCACTCATACTGTGCGCCAGCAGTTCTAGTTACTTCACTGTTATTCCAAACGCCTGATGTATTACCATCAACTGCTCTTGATGCTACACCACCTTGGTCTGTGCTAGTTTGATAAGCTGAACCATTTCTAGCAATATTATATATTGGTCTTGATTTCCATGTAATTCCATCTGTGCTATACATAACTCTAGTTACGCCAGTTTGTGACACTGCAACATATTTTCCATTACCATAGCAAACATTAGCCCAACTATTTGCCTCAAACACTTTAACTTCTGCAAGTTGTAGATAATTTGTACCAGATAATTGTATAACAATATATCTACCACTTGCCCCACCTGCGTTAACTACTGTCATAGGGTTTGGATATGTCGTTTGATGGCTTATTGTTTGGATATTTTGAAAATTATTATCATAAAAATACACATAATAGTCACTCAATCTATCCATGGCTACATCTGTTCTATTCCATATTTCTATGTCACCAATACTATATACTGCACCTAAATCAACATACCAAAATGGTGATGCTGTGCTATTTGTAATTGCTACTTTATCTCCACCTTGGTAATTACCACCTGTAAGTCCATTATTAGCATTACTAGCACCTGAATCTGATGCAAATTGACTAGATAATGTTGATGGTTTGTCCTGTGATAAATTTGCTGTTGCTGAACGTCTAGCAGTCCATGTTATACCATCTGTACTAGTCATAACTCTATTATTTCCTGCATTAGCGACAGCAACAAACAATCCATTACCATAACAAACTGAAACCCATGAGTTATTTTCTGCGCTAGTTCTCGCTGTCCAATTTATTCCATCTGTGCTAGTCATAACTCTATTTCCACTGCCACTTGATGCTACTGCTACAAAAATTCCATTTCCATAGGCAATAGCGTTCCAAGCATTTCCATTTGTTGTTCTAAGTGTCCACGTTTCACCATCTAGTGAATTATAAAATGACTTATTTGTTGCATCATAAACATAGTTTGCACTATGCACAGCATCAAGACCAGTTTGGTCATTAAAACTATCTACTGCTAGATTATTTAAATTATGAATATTTGCTTGCATAGAAGATTGTACAGTAAATAATCCTTTAGATGTTTGAATGCTATTAGTCAAATCACCTGCGTCAATATATGTTTTTTGAGCTGTGCTAACAGGTTTATTTGCATCACTTGTATTATCTACATTGCCTAAACCAACAGCATTTTTATCAAGGGTTTGCCATGATTTATCACCACGATAATATTGTGACGTTGTTCCTGCTGTGACAGTATTTTCTTTACTTGTATCACTAGGATGAATATGGTCACCTCTTGATAGATTATTATATGTTCCAACACTTGCTACACCATTCATTAATGGAGTAGATGAACATGGTGTTGCATACACCCATATATTACTTAACTTTGTTTGTTCAGCAGTAGTATAATCATTTGTTGATAATCCTTTACCAGTTATTTTATCAACTTTTGTAGTATCTGTTGGATGTACATGGTCACCTCTTGAAAAATTATTAAAAGTTCCTGCATTACCAATCCCATTCATAAGTGGTGTTGATGTACATGGAGTTGATGAACTTGAAACATTATCCAATTTTAATTTATCAGAAGCACTCATAAATCCATTTACGCTAGTAGTTGCATTATCATGTACATGGTCGTCAATTTTATCTAAAGCTAATTGAACATCAGTTTCAGAAGTTGTTAAAATTTTATTAAAATTAGTAGTAACAGTATCAATAGCACTAGCAGGATGTGAATTAGTCGCTGTTCTGTTAGTTAATGAATTATGGTCTGTGGCAACATATGTTCCATTTGTTACAGGAGATACATTTCGTAAATCTTGTATTTCTTCAAATGAAGCTACATCTCTTATTAATATCCTATATAGTACTTTATATTCAGCAAATGGTAATCCAGTTAATACTAAACTTTCATAAGTATTATTGTTTCTAGCATTAGCAAGTGTTATATCTTTTCGTTGACCCATGATATGTATAATTGGAGTTTCAGGATTATTTGTAGCAAAACACCAATATGCAACATATTCATTATTTGATACAGCAGTAGGTGTTGAAGCATTGTCATAATATAAATGACCACCACTAGTATAATAATATAAATTTTGTTTTGAAGTCCAATCAAATCTAGTACCATTTCTATAGAAAACTCTAGTTTGAGTTTGTGTATTAATATCATGTTGAATATCTTCATCAAATATTGTTCCACTACTAATTGTAAAACTTGTATTGCCATAACTAGCACTTAATCCACTTTGATACCTTGCACCAATAGTTAAATGTAGATATTTATGTGTATCATAATCCATTGTTAAACCATGACGTTCATCTCCAACAATACCAGAAGTTAAAACTGTATTATAATAAACCACAGCAACAGGAATAGTCATAGCTAAATCCCAAAATGTTGTACTTTGCGATAATACACCAGAACTATTATAATATATATAATTCAACTGTGTTATGTTAGGAACAGTTATGGTTTCAGTATTTTTAATATATTTTTTTCCATGAATATAAATGTTAAAATTAGTTCCTGTAATTGTAAACTGTCTATTACTAGTTACTATTTGAGTTATTGATGTATCTGTTCTATTTGGAAATCCAGTAGGTTCTTTAGTTATATCAAAAGTATTACCTATAGATTCAATTTGGGTTTGAACAGAATTTGTAGATGAAATAGAAGTGGTTAAACCATTAATCAAAACATCTTCAAATAGAGGTGTCGATGATGTATCTAATCCTAAACTATTTAATGATATATTGTCATAATCCAAAGCTACTCTAGTTTCCGCTTCTATAAAAATAACATCAGTTCCAATAGCGATATTATTAGCAATATAATTATTTTTATTAATACCAGTTAATTGATTTACATAGATATGCGTTGTTATATGTGTATCATTATCTATTGCACTGTTAAAATCAGGAACAGTTGAAACAATATATTCATTTCCATTATATTGAATTATATCACCAAGTACTAGAAATCCTTTTAAATATTTGATAGTTACAACATTTGAAGTAATTTCAATATAACCTAAAAAGTTTGGCTTATCTTTAACGGTAATAATTTCTGGATAACTTGTATCAGATAATAAGGCTATGCTTGGTGTAGTTCCAACTTTATTATTTGTTAATTCTAATAGACCTTGTTCAACTTCATATATAGTATCGTGTCCATCAAATTTCATTAAACTACCAGCACCGAAAGTTAAATAAGATGATTTTGTCGTGCTTCTATTAAATGAAACTAAATAATCATCTGGTATAATAGCATTTAATGTTTTACCACTTGCTGTTTCAGTTGCATTGACTAATTCAATTTTTAATCCACTACCTGTATTAACACTAATTTTATTATCCCAATTAGCAATAGCTCCCCATGCACTTATGGTAGAAGTAATTTTATCTTCATTAATACAAAAATTTTGAATCATATCTGCGGTTATAAATCCATTGTCAATTTGACTTGCTGAAATATCAGGTAATATCCAAGTTGCTGTGGGTAAATTATAAAAATATTCTTTATCTTCATCAATAACATAACAACTATCACCATCAATTAAATCTGTTGTAGGTAAATCAGCAAATGTAGCGACTGATGGTTTAACACTTGGTCTTCTTAAAAAAACCCATGATGCACCATTATAATAACATACACAATCCTCTGTTGTATTATAGTAAATGCGTGATTCACTAGGACTTGGATGGTATGACAAATTTTCTAATTTTAATTTTAATGCTTGATTTAAATCAAAGTCAACATTGTTTAAAAATCTTGTTCCCATTTTTCCACCTCACTAAAAAAAATTCACAGGGTAAGCATATACCTACCCTGTGATGAAAACTAACTCAATATAACTACTTTATATGTTTGACCATTTGCAGGTTTACTATTTGTTGAAAATATAATTTTAATCTGATTTAAATTTAAAACCTCAATATCTGGATATACATTGTACATTGGAACAACTCCATCGTACATCATAATAATAATATCCTCTGTGCCTAGATTATGTGTCAGGGTGAATTCATAATTACCATCACCAGTAATTGTATGTACATATTTTTTACTTGCTAATAAATTTGTAATTGCTAATTCTGTTAAAACTGAATTATTTGTTGGTGTAGCTGAAACTGATGTATTAATAACTCCAGTTTCAAAACTTGCTATACCAATATTGGATATTTGTGCTATATTACCATCAATAACAGGGGTAGCAGTTTGATTTAAAATAAAATCTGCAATTTGAAGTGATTTATCAACAGCCTGAACCAATCCATAACCAGCCACATTAGCTTTTAGCATTGATTTATCAATACTATCTGGTTTTACAACCATACTTAATGTTGGTGTGGCACTAAATGTATAAGTTACATCTATAGAGGTTGAATCTATAATTAATGTTCCAACCATATTATTTACAAAATCTTCATTGACTTTCATACCAACTTGTGTAAATTTCAACGAATCTCCATCTAATAATAAATTCGTTGGAGTTGATGATTGTTGATTTGCATATATAACATCTAATCTGGATTTATCAACAGAACTCATTAAACCATTATTAACTGTAGTGGCTAAAGAAGGTGTTGCTGTAGCCAATAAAGCAAATGCATCAGAAACTTTTAATCCATTTGATGAATATGATAATGTAGTTCCATCTAACACTGGGGTAGATGTTACATTAATATTACTTATTAACGTATTAACAGCTTTTTCTGTTAATATTGATGTATCGCTAGGAGTTGCAGACACAGCGGTTTTTACTACTCCACTTTTAAAATTATCTAATTCAATATTTGATAAAGTTGCATAATCAGCATTTACTACAGGTGTAGCAATACTATCTAATAGTGTAGATGATAACTTTAATCCACTTGATGAAACTGATAGTGAACTTCCATCAAGTTTAGAAGAAATTTTCTTAATTGTTGATATTGGACTTCCACCAACATAACCATCTGATAATGCAACAAATCCATCAACATGAACATAACTATTATCTGGATTCCATGCCCATCCAGTAGATATTGTGGTTAAAGCAGATAATACATCTCCATCTGAATTGGTTCTATATAGAGTTCCACCATTGTACATACCACTTAAAAATGTATTATGAACAATACCTGCATAACTCACTAGAAAAGAATTTACAGGTATAGTTGACGTTACTGTATAATTAACTGATTCAATTTGAATAACATCATTTACGTTGACACGTTCAATCAGATTAATTGTATGGCGATTTCCACCATATCCACCAATTGTGTATGTATATGACCCAACAAGTGTTCCATCTTTATATATATCGTGACTTCCGCTTGGTGGAGCAGAACTTAAATATGTAAAGTTGTTATAATAATCAACTCGTTTATTTTGAACGCCAGTAATTTGTGCAAAAACAGGACAATTTAATATTGTTTCATATTGTAATCCATTACCTATTTCTGTTTGAACTTTACCAATAGATGAACGAATTCTCAAACCATCACCAAGCAATAAATTTATGTCATTATTGGTTATAGTTAAACCATCACCAACATTTACATTGATTTCCTTGTTAGTTATAGTAACTCCATCACCTGCGGTTAGCGCAACAGATTCTATAACATTATGCGTAGTTGTAGTACCTTGTCCAAAATGTCCATCAAATTCAGCATCAGGTTCAGTTATGGTATATGCATCAATCTGATAATCATCAACACCATTATAGAACAGTGTTCCAGCTTGATTTAATACCTTACCTGACCTCGTGGAATAATATATTGGACTTCCAATATTCAACCCACTCACTTCTGCATTAGTGAAAGAACCATACGATAAACTACTTTCTGTTAACGCATGAACCAATGTACGAGAAGCGGAATTTATGGTCACTGTATCTGTAGTATATATATATTCAGTTAGGCTTAATGACCAAGTTAATGAACCATACATGCCACCTGAGACAGTATATGAACCAATATTAATTCCGTTTTTATATACAGTATATGTTCCATTTCCAACAGCAGGAGTAAAAGCTTCATGGTCTGCAAAACTTTGTCCTGTACTAAAATGTCCAGAAATAGGCTTAACATAATTTGTAAATGCAGTTATAGTGCTATAAACTAATCCATCTCCAAGAGCAACATCTAAACTACCATCAATATATTGATGTAGTCCATATCCTGCAACATCAGCATTAACTTTTTCCTTTGTAACACTATCATCTGGTAATACAGGAGTTGCAATGCTATTTAATGTAGCAGTAGATAATTTTAATCCACTAGAACTTTCTGATAAACTTGTACCATCAAGTTTTACCTTAACTTCGCCACCATTGAGTTCTATACCATTTCCTGCTGTAATTGTAACTGTAGACCCAGAACCAGTTTGTGTATAAACTAAGTTATCACTTCCAATTGTTATTGGATAATCAGTAACTAAACTAAATTGGCATTGTGCATATGTACCTTGCTCAACTAATAACGTCATACCTCTAATTTCTAATCCAGTATCAGCATCTAAACTTCTAGTTGGAGTAGCAGAAACTATATAGATACCATTTTGTTTAGCATCAGCTTGATTCCACAAAAATACTCTATCAGATTCAGATAAAGTTACACCATCAATTTTTGTTCCTGCATGTAAAGTAGTAATATCAACACTAACTGGGGTTGAAGCTATACATGATTTTTTCCATGGATTTTGATTCATTTGTGAACTAATTAATGTTGTTAATGTTGTAATATCATCTTCTGTTGATAGAGAAATCCATTTTGTATTATTATAATATCTAATAACTTCATTAGTGGTATTATAATAAATCCTAGCACGTTTAGAAGATGGGTCTGATGCAAATTTTTCTAACAACTCATTTTTGATATAATTTAAATCTAAATCAATATTGTTTAAAAATTTCATTAATACACACCCTTTCTATATTTTATTATGATTAACCTATTAATGTAATCCTATATTGATTAGTACTTGGCGCAGTTGAAAAACTAACTGTACAAGTATTAATAGTTGTAAATTCTATATCCGTAAATACCATATTGTATGGAGAGGAATTATTTCGCAATGTAACGCATAAATCTCTGCTGTTTAAATTATGCGTAACAACAAAACTAGTGTTTGAATTATCGCCAATATCAACTGCATATTTTGATATAGATGAAGCAATTGAAATATTAGATACTAAATCTGATACTGCTTTTTCAGTTAATATAGAATTATCTGTAGGAGTAGCGGAAATAACAGTGTTTACAACACCACTTTTGAAATTATCTAACTCAATATGTGAAACTGGAACAATATCAGCATCAATAGCCTTTACATTAATAGAACTTACAGCCACACCTTCTTGCCTATATATTTGAGCAGTACCATTAAAGCCTTCAAGCAGTATTGGTGTGCCAATCACCAGTGTAGGAATTAGTTCAAAGAAAGGTGGTATAGCATTATATAAATTAGCTGTACCATAGGCTATAGCTCCATTACTCCATATAACTTTAAGTAAGTCACCTTGCAGGATAGACCCAGTGTTGTTTATCCATTGATATTCCGTAGGTGTTCCAGTCCACCACCAATTATAATCCATATTATATATTAAAACATAAGGGTCAATTGATGTTGCTTCAATTGTAATATCATCTACTTTAACAAATAACTTATTGCTATTATTTAATCCAATTGACACATCATCGTATTTAACATCAATAACATTATTAGTAATATCAATTGCGTTTCCTGCAATTGGTGTACTTGATGTTCCTTCTGAAATAACTA
>Ga0209777_10000226_pt1 | contig 99733 bp, 75 predicted proteins | sample FrelakmetHBP12HB_FD_187147 | JGI IMG/M metagenome (GOLD analysis project Ga0209777, IMG submission 187147) | Freshwater lake sediment microbial communities from the University of Notre Dame, USA, for methane emissions studies -HBP12 HB (SPAdes)... | ecosystem: Environmental > Aquatic >...
ATCAGCTTTAGGAAAGGCGTCAAGACAAATCTGGAATGCGAATCTGCTCCCGACCGGCTGGTCCCGTCAGCAAAATGCGGCAAAATGACTTACGAGCGATCCGGCTGGGCTACCTGCGGAACCGCTGGATTGCTGCCCTTTCCGCCGGAGCGATTCGCCTGGTGCGCGGCGAGGACCGTCCCCGTGACCGATTTCCGGTTTCGCATGAGGCCGCCGACCGGTCCCTGATAGACGACCCGGCCGCCCTCCTCGCCGGCGCCCGGACCGAGATCGATCGCCCAGTCGGCTGCCGCGATGAAATCGAGGTGATGCTCGACGACGAGGACCGCGTCGCCGCGCCGGTTGAGCGCGCGCAGCGCGTCCAGGAGGCGCGCGACGTCCCGCGCGTGGAGCCCGGACGTAGGTTCGTCGAACAGGAACAGCCGCCGTCCCGTTGCGTGCGGTCCTTCCGCGAGAAACGAGGCGAGCTTGAGTCGCTGCGCCTCTCCGCCCGACAGGGTCGAGGTCGGCTGCCCGAGCCGCACGTATCCGAGGCCGACCGCCTGGAGCGGCTTCAGGCGCCTCACGATCTCGGGCAGACTATCGAAGAAACGTGAAGCCTCGTCGGCCGTCATGTCGAGGACCTGGAGGATCGACCGGCCGCGATAGGCGACGTCCAGAACCTCCTGGCGGAATCGCCTGCCCTTGCACGCCTCGCACGTCACTTCCACGTCGGGAAGGAAGTGCATCTCGAGGATCGTCGTCCCGAGCCCCTTGCACGTCTCGCATCGCCCGCCCGGCACGTTGAAGCTGAAATCGCGCGGTTTCAGTCCGCCGGCGCGCGCTGTCGGGCTCCGCGCGAAGAGGTCGCGGATCGTGGGATATGCGTCGAGGAACGTCGCGGCGTTCGACCGCGTCGAGCGCCCGAGCGGCTCCTGCCCGATCAGCAGGACCTGGTCGAGCGTCTCGTACCCCTCGATTGCATCCGCCGTGCCGACGTCCTCGACCGGGCTCCCGTGGTAGCGAAGCCAGTTGCGGTGGATCACCTCGTCGACCAGCGTCGATTTCCCCGAGCCGGACACGCCGCTCACCGCGACGATCCCCGCGAGCGGAATCGACAGCTCCCGGATCCTGAGATTGTGCGCGCGAACCCCCTGCAGGCGCAGGCGGGGGGTGTCCCTCTGAATCCGGGTCCCCTCGGGGACGGAACCGATGCGGAAGAATCCCGGCCGTTCCTTCAGGAAAGCGCGGGGATCGCCCTCGAACACGAGCGAGCCGCCGTTCTCCCCGCCATCCGGGCCGAGGACGATCAGGTGATCGGCCCCGTCGATCACCGTTGGATCGTGCTCGACGACGAGCGCCGTGTTGCCGGCGCGGCACAACGTCTTGAGCACGCCGAGGACGCGGGATGCGTCACGCGCGTGAAGGCCGACGGTCGGCTCGTCGAGAATGTACAAGGTTCGCGTGAGCGCCGCGCCGAGTCCCGCGGCGAGTCGGAGCCGCTGCGTCTCGCCGCCGCTCAGCGTGCGCGCCGGGCGCGCGAGGGCGAGATAGCCGAGCCCGACGTCGTTCAGGCATTTCAAGCGCGAGCGGATCTCGCGGAGGACGGGACGGACGCGCGCCTCGCGCGCGGCCGGGATCCCCAGCGAATCGAAGAGTGCGACCAGATCCCGGATCGGCATCTCCGAGATCTCAGCGATGTTGCGGCCCGCGATCGTCACGGCCCGCGCGGCCGGTTTCAGGCGCGTCCCGTGACAGGTCGCGCAGGGGACGTACCCGCGGAAGCGTGAAAGAAACACGCGGACATGCATCTTGTACCGCTTCCGTTCCAGGTACTCGAAGAGCCCGTCGATGCCGGGGAAGCGCTCGTCCCCGGCGAAGGCCCACGCCCGCTCGTGGGGGGACAAATGAGACCAGGGGACGTCGGTCCGCACGCCAAGCTGCTTCGCGATCCGCATCATGCGGCCGTAGAACCAGCGGTTCGAGGGCATCCGGAACGGCACGATCGCGTGATCGCGCAGCGTGCGTCTTGGGTCCGGGACGATCTTGTCCGGGTCGATCGTGATCGTGCGGCCGAAACCCTGGCAATCGGGGCACGCCCCGATCGGATTGTTCGCGGAGAAGAGGCCGGGGCGCGGCATCTCGCCGGCGGTTCCGCACCTGCGACAGACGACCCCTTCGCGCAGATCCATGATCGGTTGCGCGGAGGCGCGACCGCCCGCGTCGCCCGACGGCAGCTCGTAGACGAGCGCGCGGCCGTGCGCGAGGGACCACGCGTTGCGCACGGCCTCCGACACGCGGGAGCGCCGCGCGTTCTTGCGCGGAAAGCGGTCGACGACGACGTCGAGCCGCTCGGGAAGACTCTCGGCCGGCGCGTCGATCCATTCCTCGGGCCATTCGCGGGTCTCGCCGGAGGCCAGGATCCGCGCGTAGCCCTGGCGCACGAGCGCGCGGGCGCCCGCGCCGGTAATTTGCTCGCGGGGGATCGGCGCGACGATGCACAGCCGCTCTTCCGGCGGCAGCGCGAGGATCGCCTCGACCGCGGTCTCGGTCGTCTCGGGGGTGAGCGGCGCGCCGCAGTTCGCGCAGTTCATCTCGCCCGCGTGCGCGAAGAGGAGCTGCAGGTGATCGGTGAGCTCGGTCAAGGTGCCGACGGTCGAGCGGGCGTTGCGCACCGAGACGCTCTGTTTGAGCGCGAGCGGGGGTTCGAGCCGGCCGATGAAGGCGGCGTTCGGGCGTTCAAGCCGTTCGAGGAATTGCCGGGCGTAGGTCGAAAGGCAGTCGACGAAGCGGCGGTTTCCTTCCGCGTAGATCGTGTCGAAGGCGAGGCTCGATTTTCCCGATCCCGAGACGCCGGTCACGACCGTCAATCGGCCGAAGGGGATTGAAACGTCGATCCCCTTCAGATTGTGGGTTCGCACGCCGCGGAGGATGCACGCGTCCATCTCCCCGCGATCGTAACAGACGACCGGCGCGCTACGGCTGCGCCGCGAGAATCGGGAGGAGCGGATTCTCCAGCGTGATGACCGGTCCCCGGGCGAGCGCGTCGCGAGAGCCGGCGGAGGTCCGGGCCGCCATCCAGAGCGCCAGCGGATCCGCCGATGAGGCGGTCGCCACGATTGCGGCCGACATGGCCGCCGCATCCCTCCCGAGCCCGGTCCGTGCCACCGCTCCCGTGATCCGGCGCTCGATCCATGAACCCTGCGGGCGATGGATGTTCTCGACCCGCGCGTCCGCCGGCAGTCCGGCGATATCCTTCGCGAGGGCGACCGCATCGTCGAGCCCGCCCAGACGATCGATCAGGCCGCTCTTGAGCGCCTGCCGCCCCGTCCAGATGCGCCCCTGCCCGAGGGAATCGATCTTCGCGATCGCCATCCCGCGTCCCGTGTGAACCCGGTCGAGGAAGTGCCGGTAGAACCGATCGGCGGTTGCCTGGACCATCTCGCGTTCCTCGTCGGTGAGCCCGGTCGTGCCCGATGTGATGCCCATGTACTTGCCGCGCTCGAGGGTCTCGATGTGGACCCGATGCCGGCCATAGAACCCGCCCGTGTCCGTCTTCACCCAGAGAACCCCGATCGACCCGGTGATCGTCATCGGCTCGGCGACGATCTTGTCCGCATTGCACGCGATGTAGTAACCGCCCGAGCCGGCGACGCGCGACATCGAGACGACGACCTTCTTCCCCTTCTTCTTGAGATCCTGGACGGCGCGCCAGATCTCGTCCGACGCGAGCCCGCTGCCCCCCGGAGAGTCGACCCGCAACACGACGGCTTTTACATTCCGGCGCCCCGCGAGCGCGCGGACCTGGGACACCACCGTTTCCGATCCCATCGTGTTCCCGCCCATGAATCCGCGCGTGCTCCGGCCATCGACGATCGCGCCGTCGAGCCAGAGGACGGCGACTTCCGCGCGGCGGCCCCATCGATCGTCGCGATCGTCCCAGTCGCGGGTAGAGACGGTCCCGGGCTCGCCCTTCATCCCGGCGAGGCGGGCTAGGATCCGCCGCGCAACGCGCTCGTCTCCGATCGAGTCGATCAGCCCTGCCGTCCGCGCTTCCTCGGCGGAGAGGAGGCGGCCGTTCGTCAGATCCTTGATCTTCGCGCGGTCGAGCTTGCGGTCCCTGGCGACGAGCGATAGGAAGTGATCATCGTAGTCGTCGAGGATCGAGTTCAGCGATTCGAGCTGCCCTTCGGACGCGTGGTTGCGAACCAGCTCCTCGTACGCGGTCTTGTACTTTCCATGAGCGACCTTAACAAAACGGATCCCGGCGGAATCGAGCATCTCGCCGAAGTAGGGGATGTCGACCCGCATTCCGAGGGAGGCGACCTCGCCGACCTCGTCCAGCACGATCCGGTCGCAGGCGGACGCGATGAAGTACTGGCCCCGATTCGAGATGTCGCGCGAGAACGCGACCACCGGCTTGCCGGCCTCCCGGAGCCGGGCGATGTGCGCGCGGATCTCGTCGGCGAGCGCGCCGGCGGCGACCGGGCTCAGATCGAGCAGGACGCCCCGGACGCTCGGGTCCTTGCGCGCGTTGTCCAGCTCGCGCAGGATGGGACGCACGCTGGCGAATCCCGCCGCGCCGATCATCGGGATCGGCAGGCCGCTCTGGCTCTCGTCGCCGTACGCGCCGCCGATCGAGGCCTTCGCGAGCGCGTCCTCCCACGCGTGGGTCGGCTGCCGCGATCCCACGACCTGCATCGCCTGGGTGCTCCCCGCGCCCTTGCCATTCCGGCCGGGATAGCGCGTGCCGAGGAACGATCCATACGTACTGCTCAGGCTCACCCCGAAAGTGAACGTGCGGTCGCGCCGGAACGACCGAAACGGACCGTCGACGGCCGCGCCGATCTGGACGCCCGGCGCGATCTCGGCCCAGAGCCCGCCGTGGAAGGTCGCTAGGTTCTTCCACGAGCGTTCCTCGGGTGCGCTCGCGTCGGCGAAGACCGTGAGCCGCGTCTGCATGGCCTTGGGGAGCGGGCGCAGGCCGATCCCCACCGTGTAGTTGCGCTTGAGGGCGTTCCCGAGAAACTTCGACTGCGTCACGTCGCGGCCGACGGCGCCGATCGACAGGAACGGCGCTGGCCGCATCAGCAGCCCCAGATCCCACCGCCAGGCCGAGTCCTTGAGGTTCCCGGGGAGGTGCTCCGCCGTGCGATCCGCGCGGATGCCGAACGAGACGGTCGCGTTTCGCGCGCCGCCGACCCCGAGGAGGAAATGAGAAACCCGATCGATCCCGGTCGACTTGCCGGTCTGATACCCGATCCCGAACCCTGGGACGGCGAAGACGCCGGTGCCGAAGCCCTCCGAGTTGGTCTCCGAATGGTCCCACGACAGATAGAACGCGGATCGAACCGAGGCGCACATCGCCGCCGGATTGGTCAGCAGCGCGGTTCCGTCATCGTTGACGGCGACGGATCCGATCTCCGGCGGAAGGGCCTGGGCGCGCGCGATCGGCGCGACCATGAAGCCGGCGGCGATGCCGGAGAGGCAGAACAGGACTGTGGGGACCAAACGGGAAGTGCCTCGGGTCATCATTTCACTCCTCATGGTTGGATGGGATGCGAATGGAGCTCTACCGGAACATCTGTTCTACCGGAACATCTGCTTGATCGCGCCCCACGTCTTTGGCACGACGGGCGTCTCGAGACAACCGGTGTCGTAGACGCCGATGTTGTAGCACGGAGTGCCGTGGGCGGGGGAACCCTCCGCCGTGTGGAAGTCCCCGGCGGTCGTGGGGGCGTCCTCGCACGGCCTCATGTCGCAGAAGAGAGGATCATCGTAGGTCATGCAGTCTCCGAACGTGACGATTCCGGAGATTCCGCTGGTGTTGACCTCGCAGTACTGCATCGTGCAGGATGCGCCGCTGGCGACCCGCACCTCATTCCCGCTACCGGATGCGCAGTTCCCCCAGACGATCACGCTCTGGAGGGAGGCGGAGCCCGAGCCCGCAACATCGAGGCCCCCGCCGGCGTCCGCAACGTTCCGCGAGATCGTGTCCGTGGTGACCATCAGGGTGGAACCCGTGGCGTAGATTCCGCCCCCGGAAGCCCCGACGGCCCGGTTGCCCGTGATCGCGGTCGTCCAGATCACCAGCCAGCACGCCTCGGCGCGGATCCCGGCGCCGGCGGTCGTGCTCTGATTTCCACGGACGACGCAATCCGTGAGCCACGGGTCGCTCGAGGCCAGGTCCATGCCGCCCCCCAGGTTCGACTCGAAGGTGCAACCGGTCACATTGCTCGAGGAGCCGGCGTGCAGTGCGATCCCCGCAAGTTGATTGGATCGCGACACGCAGTTCAGGATCGTCGCCGGCGCGGATACGCAGAGGATCCCCTGCGCGGAGCAGTCGCTCACGGTGCATGCGATGAGATTGGGGCTCGCTCCGGTGACGTGGATTCCGACCGTCGCGTTCGTGATCTGGAATCCGCTGATGACCGTGACCGCGGTCTGACCGCCGCCGATCACGAAACCCTCGTTCGAGCCGCCGCCGTCGATGATGGCGCCCCCTTCGAAGGTGGACAGGATCACAAGCTGTTTGCTGCCGAGGTCCACCGGGCCTGCGTATGTTCCGGGGGCGACGCGGATCGTATCGCCCGAGGCCGCGCTCTGGATGGCCTCCTGGATCGTTGCTGCATCCCCGGGGACGGCCCAGTTGCGAGCCGCGATGGCGGCGGGCGCGAAACCGATGGTGAAGAAGAAGGCGGCGGCGAGCGCGAAGCCCGCCATGACTCGGATTGCGGCCCGATTCATCTGCGGATTCCTCCCGAAGCGCAGCGCTGAGGAGGGGACGTCCCCCCAAACAACGCCGCGACTAGAGGATAGGATCTGGGCGAGGGGAGGTCAATGCGGCGACCGTCCGACACGCGCGATTGACCGGTCCTTCCGGTCTCGTTAGGTTGGCAGCGATGCCGAACCCATTGCGCAGCCGAACCTCGTGGCTCGGATTCCTGATCGGTCTCCTTGCGATCCTCCTGCCGCTTGCCGGCTATCTCCTCATGCACCGGCCGCACGAGCGCGGCGCCGCCAAGAGCTCGCAGCCGATCGACCACTCGGTGGATGCGGTCCCGCTGCGGACGTCCGGCGAATCGCTCATCGATCCGGAGCCGCTGCCGGACTCCGCGGTAATTCGCCACGCCCTCTCGAACGCCGAGAGATTGCTGCGCGGCTTCCACATCGATCCGTTCGGCGGCAGCGGCACGGATTCGCTCCGCCTGTTCGCCCTCGAGGTCGAATGCTGGCATGGCCTCGCCGCGGCCGCCGCCTCGGACGATCCCGCGCATGCATCTTCAATTGAGCGAGAGGTCCGCTCGAGGCTGGAACGCTTCCTCGATCCGCCGAAGCTGGAAGAACGCATCCGCGCGCAGGGCTCGCTCCAGGGGATGCTCGAGATCCTTCTCCTCGCCGGGCGTTGCCGCGATCATGGAATCGATCCCGCCCCGCTCAACCCGTTGATCCGTTCCCTCGCGGGGCCGATCGGATCCGGGATGGACCGGCTCCCCGCCCCGACCGCGGCGATGTATGCGGCGTCCCTGTCCGCCCTCGGGATCGACGTCGGCCGGCCGCTATCCCGCTACGTCGCTGCGGGGGTTATCGCGTCGCGTCCCCGCGAGATCGAAATCGGGTCATCGAGCATCTACGGGATCACGCAGGAGATCTTCGCCCGAACCGCCGGCGGGGTGCGACCGCTCACCCCGACAGACCCGTCGGAGCGCGCCTGGCTCGAACGGGTCCTCCCGTATCTCGAGATGGCCTGCACGCTGCTGCGCAGCTTCGAATCCGCCGGGGACCTGCTGAGCTGCCTTCATGCGGCCGGTCTTGATGAAACCCATGGGTATCGCGAGGGGCTGCGCGCGCTCGTCGCGCGCCAGAATCCCGACGGGAGCTTCGGCGACGCGGCCGGGACGGGACGTGCGCGCGTCGTCGCCCTCCTTGCGCCGACGTCGAGCGCGATCGCGGCCCTGTCGATCGATGTCTCGCAACGCGGGCGATCCCCGCAAACGACACGCTGACGCGAACCCGATGGCCACGTTCGATCCGTTCGTCCCCGATTTCCCACTCCAGGATGGAATCCGCGCCGCGATCGCGGCCCGATCCCGGGCAGCGTTTCGGGCGAGTGCGTTCTACCGCGCGCGCGGCCCCCAGCTCGAGCGCTGGTTGCGCGCGATCCGCACGGGCGCTCCGGCGCGTCCGCCCGCAGCGTCCGCCCGTCCCGACTCGATCCGCATCGCGCACTGGAACATCCAGCAGGGGAAGGCGTGGAACGCGCTTGCGTCGACGTTCGAACGAGAGCCGCGTCTCCGCGAGGCCGATCTCATCACGCTGAACGAGGTCGACATCGGCATGTCGCGCGCGCTGAACCTGAACGTCGCGGGCGAGCTCGCCGAGCGCCTCGGCCTTCACTGGGCGTTCGTCGCGAACTACCTCGAGCTGACGAAGGGCCCCGGTCCCGACCGCCAGGCACCGGGGGAGAACCGTATCGGGTTGCACGGCCTCGGCATCCTCTCCCGCTGGCCCTTCGAGGAGACCGGCGCGGGGGATTTGATCGAGTGCTTCGACTACTTTCACTTCCCCGAGGAGAAGCGATACGGGCGCCGCCGTGCGCTCTGGGCGCGCATCCGTCATCCGCGCGGGCCGTTCATCCTCGCGACCACGCACCTCGAGGTGCGCAACACGCCCGATTGCCGGGCGCGTCAGATCGAGCGTGCGCTTTGTGCGATCCCGCCCGGCCCCGCATGGTTCACGGGGGACTGGAACACGAACACGTTCCGCCGGCGGACGCTCGTCCAGCAGGCCGGCGAGTTCCTGCGCCTTCAGCGAACCCCGCCGGACGCGCTCGATCGCGAGCTGATCGAGCCGTGGACGCGCGAGCCGCTCCTCGACCTGGTCGAAAGCGCGGGGTTCAGATTCCACGAGTGGAACGACTCGGCGCCGACCGCGCGGCAGGTCCTGTCGGGCGTGGAGGAGTTGGACCGGCTCCCCGCGTCGATCGCGCGCGCGATGCGCTCGCGCTTCCATCTCGACGGGCGCGTGCTCCGGATGCGCCTGGACTGGATCTCGGCGCGTGGCCCGTGGACGCCCTCGTCCACCACCGGGGACTCGGTCTGGACCCTGACTTCGGCCGGTCCCGACGGGGATTCGGCGTCGGACCACGCCCCGATCGGGTGTGAGGCCGTCTGGACTTTGGGCGTGACGCCTCCCTCCGGGGTATAGGAGGCAGTTTGCGGCCGGTCCGCCCCTTCCCTAGAATGCGGCGGGCATCCGGGGCGCCGCCGGAATCCGCCGGCCTGCCAAGGTAAATGGAGAATTCGATGCGTTTGTACCTGAAGGCTTTGGTTCTGTGTCTGCTGCTGGCGGGGGTCCCGCTCTTCGCCGCGTTCGCTCAGATCACGGACGAGGGGGTCAACGTCCCGGCGCAGGCGTTCGTCAGCCAGGACGGGATCGCCCCCGGCGGGCACATGAAGCTCGCGGTCGTCTACGACGTCCCTGCGAACGCGCACATCCAGGTGAACGACTTCCTCTACGCCTCTCCGGCGGACGGGGAGCCGTTCAAGGTCAGCGGGCAAAAGCTCCCGCGGACGAAGACCTGGGACGGAGACCCGGTGCTCGCGGGCAGGGCGGTCGTCATCTATGACCTCGAGACCCTGGGGAACGCCCCGCTGGGAGATCACTCTCTCCAATTGGAGGCCGGCTATCAGGCATGCACCGAGAAGCCGATCTACGCATGCTTCGGGCCCGTCGATCTCGACCTCAAGGTCGCTCTGCGGATCGTCGCGCCCGGGACACCGACGAAGCCGGTGAACGCGGCGGTTTTCGGGGCCGTGCAGGAAAACCCTAGTGCGGCCCCCGCGCCCGAGGCGCCCGCGGTCTCGCCTGAATCCTCGGCGCCGGCCGCGGGCCAGAGCCCTCCCGCCGCGCCGAAGGTCAGCCTTCAGGACAGCCTTGCCGGTAAGCTGCGAAACGCCCTCGCGAAGGGATCGTTCCTCGCGTTCCTCCTCGTCTTTGTCGCGGGGTTTCTCACGTCCTTCACGCCGTGCGTCTATCCGATGATCCCGATCACGATCGGCTTCGTCCTGGGGGCGAGCCGCGGCCGCTTCTCCGGCTTCATCCTTTCGCTCTTCTTCGTTCTCGGAATCGCCATCGTCTACTCGACGCTCGGCCTTCTCGCGGCGCTGGGCGGGATCGTCTTCGGCGCGGCCCTTCAGAGCCCGATCGCGCTCGTCGTCGTCGCGGCGGTCTTCCTCGCGATGGGAGCGTCGATGATGGGAGCCTTCAACCTGACCCTCCCCTCCGGCTTCCAGACGAGACTGCAGACGCGCCGGCAGGGGGGCTGGATCGGCGCCGTGATCATGGGCGGCGTCACGGGGCTCGTCGCGTCCCCGTGCGTCGGCCCGGTCCTCGTCGTGATCCTGACTTGGGTCGCGCAGGTCGGCCGCCCGCTGTACGGCTTCACGCTCCTGCTGAGCTTCGCCTTCGGGCTCGGCCTTCTCTTCCTGTTCCTCGGGACCTTCGTCTCGGCCCTCCCGCGCGGCGGGGCCTGGATGGATTCGGTCAAGCACATCTTCGGGTGGATCTTCTTCGTCTTAGCCGTCTTCTACATCCGCACGATCCTCGGTCCGAACGCCACGACGATCGCGATGGGGATCATCCTGATCTTGATGGCGGCGCAGATCGGCGCGTTCTCGCCGCTCACGGTCGAGTCGGGCAAGGGGGACCGCTGGCGCAAGGGGATCGGGATCGTGATCACCGTGTTCGGCATCGCGATGATGGGGCACGGCCTGATGTCGCACTACGGCTGGCGCGCGCCGGCGACGACCCTCGTCGCGGCGGGACCGACCGGCGCGCCGGCCTCGTCCGGGCTCGTCTGGCGCAGCGACGAGGCGAAAGCGCTCGAGGAGGCGCGCTCGGCCAGTCGCCCCGTCCTGATCGATTTCACCGCCGACTGGTGCGCCGCGTGTCACGAGCTGGACCGCGACACGTGGAGCGACCCGTCCGTGCAGAAGGAGCTCGCGCGGTTCATCGTCCTGCGCTTCGATATGACGGCGCGCAACGAGACGACCGTCGGCCTCGGGGATCGGTGGAAGGTGCGCGGTCTCCCGACCGTGATCGTGATGGACGGCAAGGGGAACGAGGTCGATCGCTTCTTCGGCTTCCGTCCCCCCGCGGAGGTCCTGCCGCTCCTCGCGCGGGCGACCTAGAAGGCTCGAATGTCCGTTCCGGAAGAACGTCGCCAAGTCACCTCGGTCCTGGGGCATCCGGTCGCGGGTCTCGCGCCCATCCTCGTCCTCTCGGCCGGATGGTTGCTACTCGCGCTGCAGATCGTCCCGTGGATTCGCGACCGCTTCGCGCATGCGACTCTGGCGGGGCGCGTGCCGGGGCTCCACGACGTCTGGCCCGCCCCGCCGCAGATCGTCCTGCTGGTCCTGATCGCGGCCGGGCTCCTCTTCTTCGGCGCGGCCCTCATGATCATCTGGGTGCGGAGCGCGCGCGGATTCGGCCCGCTGAGCGATCGGCTCCTCTCGCGCAGCGAATCGCTCGCGGGGATCGCGCTCCTCGCGTGCGGGGTCCTGACCGCGGCCGTGCTCGCGCCGGGCACGCCGACGTTCCTGGACACGAAGACCCACGTCGTCCGCGGTTGCCTCTGGTTCGAGTACCTGCGCGCCGGGAAGTTTCCGATATGGACGGATCTGTGGGCCGGCGGATTTCCGGCGGACCAGCACTACCCGCCGCTCTCGCACATCTTCCAGGCACTCCTGATGCTGACTCGCTTGAACGCGTACACGGCGACGAAGGTCCTCGTCTGGTTTGCCCGGATCTCGGGAGGGGTGGGATTCGCGTTGCTGTGCGCGCGGGTGCATCGCGACGCGCGCGCCGGGTTCCTTGGCGGGCTAATCTACGCGCTCAGCCCGATCTTCCACGGGCTCTGGATCTGGCAGGGATGGCTCTCCGGCGTTGTGATGCTCGGGATTCTCCCATGGGCGTTCCTCTCAGGCGAGCGACTCGCCACGGGGACGGGAGGGATTCGCGCCGGCGCCGCACTCGCGCTCACGATCGGCGCGCTCGTGCTCGCGCACACCCTACCGGCGCGACCTGCGCTCATCGTCCTGCTCGCCTTCATGCTGTTGCGCGCCGTGCCGACCATGGCCTCGCGGGGAGCGCGGGCGCCGTCGATCGTGGGCATCCTGATCGGCTGGATCGGCGGAATGATCCTCACCGCGTGCTTCCTCGTCCCAATCCTCCGCGAATCCTCGTTCGTTAACGGAGGGTTCCCGATCCACGCCGGTGTCGGGTTCCGCCTCCCGGGTGCGCGAGAGATCATGGACGCGCTGCGCTGGACAAAGATGGGGAAGGAATACATGGGGATCACGGTCGCGGCCCTCGCGATCGTCGGGATGGCGATTGCGATCCGCGACCGCAAGTCGGGCGGGCGCGCGATGGGACCGATTCCGCTCGCGATCCTCATCGTTCTTCCGTGGTTTTTCGCAAGGTCGAGTCCGCGAACCCTGATCCCGATCCTCTTCGGGACGATGCTCGCGGCGGCGGGCGCGGTGCGCAGGGATCCGTCCGGCCGCCGGCGGTTCGGGCGGGGGATCGTCTACCCGCTCGCGACCCTTCTCGTGGTCGTGGATCTTGCGCCGCTCTCCCTGACGACCAGTTACGGCGAGCACGCGGCGTGGCGTGAGGGCGTTTACGCGAACCTCCTCGGCAAGATCGAAGGGGGCCGCCTTCTCGAGCTTCCCACCGACGCGCAGGGCAAACCGACCCCGAGCATCTGGCGATACCCCGAGCGGCTCGCCATGCCGAGCCTCGGGTGCCCGTATAGCCAGGGGGCGCCCAAGGGCTACGTGCACGCCTGCGCGGCGATCGACACGGTCGCGCACGCGCTGGCGCGAGGCGTGCCGCTCGATCCCGACCTCGTCCGGCTCCTCGCGTTGCACGATGTCCGGTACGTCCTCGTGACGGGCCGGGGGGGGGGCCTAATGCCGGCCGGTGTCGCGAACGAAGGATTCGTCCTCGATCCCGCGATTCCCGCATACCGCGTCGAAGACGCGTCGGCGATCGCGATCCTCGAGCCGGGGATTCCGGACGGTCCCGATGTCCCTCCCGGGACGTTCATCAGCGATGCGGGACTTCCTCCCGCGACCTCGCGCGCGCTTGCGCGTGGGGCGCTCGCCTGGCTCCGCACGGCGCGCCCGCGGCTGATCCCGGAGGCGCGCTCAGTCGTCCTGCCGAACCGTCTTCAGATCGATGCCCCCGACGTCGGCGCCGCGACGCTCCGCATTGCGCGCAACGCGTATCCCGCCACCGCGGTCATTGTCGACGGCCTGAAATGGCCTTGGCGCCCCGCCCCTCTCGGCGGGATCGAGATCGACGTGAACAAGGGCCCCCACCGGATCGAGGTCTGGGGGACCGAGGACCGCGTCCGCCGCGGGCTTCGCTTTGTTCAGTGGGGGGTTGCCGCGCTCCTGTTCCTCGTGGCCATCGGCCCGAGCCGGCGGTAGCGCCGCGGATTCCGCTCTCCCCGCGCCGCCGCGGATGCCGATCCCGCGCCGCGCATGTGGTATTCTCCTTCTTTGTCCGGCGCATTCGGGATGAGCGATCGGAGGGGAGGTGCAGCGTGCAGGATTGGTTGCGTTCACTCGGAATCGAAGAGGTCAACTCCGGGGCAAGCGACGGCCGGTGGATCGAGAAGCCTTCGGGCGGCGAGCTCACGAGCTATTCGCCGATCGACGGCAAGCCGATCGCGCGCGTCCTGCAGGCCGGTGAGAACGACTACGAACGCGTGATGGAGAGCGCCACGAAGGCGTTCCGCACGTGGCGGATGTGGCCCGCGCCGAAGCGGGGCGAGGTCGTCCGGCAGATCGGCGAGGAGCTCCGCAAGAACAAGGAGGCGCTCGGCCGTCTCGTGACCCTCGAGATGGGGAAGATCCACACCGAGGGGCTCGGCGAAGTCCAGGAGATGATCGACATGGCCGACTTCGCGGTCGGGTTGTCGCGCCAGCTCTACGGACTCACGATGCACAGCGAGCGCTCGCGCCACCGGATGTACGAGCAGTGGCATCCGCTCGGGACCGTCGGGATCATCACGGCCTTCAACTTCCCGGTAGCCGTCTGGGCGTGGAACGCGATGGTCGCGGCCGCCTGTGGCGACACGATGATCTGGAAACCATCGTCCTTGACCCCGCTCACCGCGATCGCGACCCAGAACATCGTGGACAAGGTCGCGAAGGCCCACAACATCCAGGGCGTGTTCACCCTCGCGGTCGGGAGCGGATCGAAGATCGGCGAGCGGATGATCAACGATCATCGGATTCCACTCGTCAGCGCGACCGGCTCGACCCCGATGGGCGTGCGGATCGGCGAGGTCGTCGCGAAGCGTCTGGGCCGGACCCTTCTCGAGCTCGGCGGCAACAACGCGATCATCGTGATGGACGATGCGGACCTGAACCTCGCGCTGCGCGCGATCCTCTTCGGCGCGGTCGGGACGGCCGGGCAGCGCTGCACGTCGACGCGGCGGATCTTCATGCAGAAGGGGATCGCGGAGACCCTCACGACGAAGCTCGTCACGGCCTACAAGACGATCAAGATCGGCGACCCGCTCGACCCGACGACCCTGATGGGGCCGCTCGTCGACGGGCAGGCCGTCGAGACGATGATGAAGGCGCTGGAGACGGTGCGCGCGCAGGGCGGAGAGGTGATCTACGGCGGCAAGAAGATCGATCGCCCCGGCTTCTACGTCGAGCCGACGATGGTTCGCGCCAAGCCGGGGATGCCGATCGTGCGTGAAGAGACCTTCGCGCCGATCCTCTACCTGATCCCGTTCGAGAAGCTCGACGAGGCGATCGCGCAGCACAACGATGTGCCGCAGGGTCTGTCGAGCGCGATCTTCACGCGGAATCTGCAGTCGGCCGAAGGCTTCCTCTCGCACGAGGGGAGCGACTGCGGGATCGCGAACGTCAACATCGGGACGTCCGGGGCGGAGATCGGCGGCGCGTTCGGCGGCGAGAAAGAGACCGGCGGCGGCCGCGAGGCCGGAAGCGATGCCTGGAAGGCGTACATGCGCCGCCAGACCTGCACGATCAACTGGAGCAACGAGTTGCCGCTCGCGCAGGGCGTGCACTTCGGGGACTGAGCGGTAGGAGGACGGCTATGAGCGAGATGCTTCACGTGAATGACAAGAACTACGCCGAGGTCATCGAGAAGGGGTCGAAGCCCGCCCTGCTCGATTTCGGCGCGACCTGGTGCGGGCCGTGCAAGGCCCTCGAACCCTCGATCCTGGCGCTCGCCAAGACATACGGAGACCAGGTCGCGATCTCGAAACTCGACATCGACGAGGCCCCGAGCACCGCCCAGCGCTTCGGCGTGATGGCGGTCCCGACCGTCATCTTCCTGAAGGAAGGCAAGGAGGTTCATCGTTTCGTCGGTGTCCAGTCGAAGGAGAAGGTCGAGAGCCTGATCAAGACCCACCTCCTCTAGAAAGACCGGCAACCCCATGCTGCGCGGCCGAGTTCGGCATTCGGGCGAGCGCCTGCTCCTCTGGCTCGCTCTCGCCGCCGGAATCGGCCGCGCAGCCGTTTGCGCGCCGCGCCTCCCGGCCGAAGATCTCCCCGATGTCATCCGTTCTTACATTGGCGCGGCCGCGGACACGATCACCCTCCCGCCCCCGGCGAATGGGACGGCCTACGTCCTCGTCTTTCTTCCCCCGCGTCCGGGCGGCGATCAACCTCCGGTTGATCTCGACCGGATCGGCCGGGTGCGATGGAGGAGCCCGCGCGCCGCGATCCTCGAGTTCGACCCCGTCCGCGCGGCGGAGCTCGTCGATTCGTACGAGATCCTCCCCTTCCCGAAGCAGGCGCCGGGCACGCTGCGCGCCGCACGCGAACTCCCCCCTCCTCCCTCGTTCCCCGACGCGGGCATCGCGGCGGCGGTCGACCAGGTCGACACGGACCGGCTCATGGAGACCGTGGGCGCGCTCGTAGGTTTCGGGACCCGGCGAAGCTCGACCAACGGCGGATTCGAGGCCCAGGCGTACGTGCACGATCTTTTCGCGTCGTACGGTCTCACCGACGTCACGGACTTCGACTACAACCCGTGGTGCGACGACGTGGTCGCGGTGCAGCCCGGCTTCGCGACGCCGGAACGGATCTACGTATTTGGAGGCCACTACGATTCGTACAGCCGGACCCCGCCGACCGAACCGGGAGCCGACGACAACGCGTCAGGAACGGCGGGCGTTCTCGAGGCCACGCGCATCCTATCCCGGATGCAGTTCGAATCCACGATCATCTACATCGCCTTCTCCGGCGAGGAGGAGGGGTTGATCGGCAGCGACGCGTGGGCGGCGTGGGCCTCAGGCCGCGGCCTCGACATCCGTGCGATGCTGAACTTCGACATGCTCGGCTATGTCGCGCCCGGCGACAGCGCGGCGATCAATCTGATCACGAACGGGCTCTATCCCGCGTTCGAGGAGTTCTCGTCGGCGACGATCGCCCTCTATCTGCCGGGCGAGCCGGTCGTCACCGGCGGGTCCGTGTACGGCGGATCCTCCGACCAGGCCTCCTTCTGGGGGATCGGCGTCCCCGGACTCTGGTTCTTCGAGGACCCGGCGGCCTACAGCCCGTACATCCATACCCCGGAGGACGCGGTCGGTCTGTCCCTCAACAATCCGGCGTTCATGCGGCGAAATGTACAAGCGGGGATCGCGGTCCTCGCCACGCTGGCGAATCCGTTGCGCGTATGGATCGCGCATGTTCCGATCGTCGATCAGTCCGAGAAGACGGACGGCTATCCCATCGAGGCGCGGATCCGCGCAGACGTCCCGCTCGTCGAGGACAGCCTCATCGTCCGCTATCGCGTGGACTGGGGTCCGTTCGCTTCGCTTCCGCTCGCGGTCGCGGGAGACTCGGGATTGTACAATGCGGTGATCCCGCGCCAGCCCGGCGGCAGCGTCGTCGAGTACGAGATCCACGCCCGCGACGCCGATGGAAGGATCGGGGACGATCCGCCCGGCGCCCCCGGCATTCTCCACTCGTTCGAGGTCGGCTTTGCCGCATCGTTCTACGACCGGCTCGAGGACGACTGCGGGTGGACGGTCGGCGCCCCGGGCGATTCCGCGACGACAGGGATCTGGACGCGCGGAACGCCGATCAGCACCGGCGCGCAGCCGGGCTGGGATGCGGACGGGGATTCGGCCGGCTCCTGCTACTTCACCGGCAATGGGATTCCCGGCGGTGGGCAGGGAGAACAGGACGTCGACGGCGGCCGGACGAGCCTGACCTCGCCGCCGATGGATCTGTCCCGACTCTCGCACGTCCGGCTCGAATACGCGCGCTGGTACGTCGACGAGACCAACCCCGATGACACCCTGCGTGTCCTCTTGTCGAACGACGACGGCGCGACCTGGCGCCCCGTCGAAACGGTCGTCGTAAGTGCGCGTGCGTGGAAGACGGTCCGCTTCGACTCGATCGAGACCCTGCTCCCGATGACCGATCGGATGCGGGTGCGTTTCGTCGCCGAGGACGTCGGCGGCCCCTCACTTGTCGAAGCAGCAATCGACAACTTCCGGGTGAAGGGGAGCCGCGCGCCGGCCCCGCCGCTGCCGCCGGTCCCTCGGCCGGTCGCGGCCCTCGAGATGCGCGCGAGCCCGAATCCGTTCCGTGCGACGACGACGATCGCATTCGACATGCCCGCGCCGGCCATGCCGCAGCTCGGGATCTACGACGCGCGCGGAGGTCGGGTTGTGGTCCTATCGGGCGCGCCTCTCCCCGCCGGGCGCGGGGGTATCGTCTGGAACGGTCGTGACGCGCGCGGCCGGCCGGCGCCCGCCGGGATCTACTTTGCGCGCCTCGAATCGGCGGGGGCCTCCCCTCGGCGGACCGTCCGGGTCGTGAAGGTCCGATGACGGCGCGGGCGGGTTCACGAACGACAGTCCTCCTGATCGCGCCGCTCTGCAGGGACATGATCGTCGTCGGGACGGAGCGACGCGTGCGCGCCGGTGGGGCCGGCCTGTATGCCTCGTGGGCCCTCGCGCGCCTGGGCGCCGCCGTGCGTCTTCACACGCCGCTCGCCAAGGGGGACGAGGACCTGCTGCGCGCGCTCCCGCCGGGCGCGGTCGAGGCGGTGATCCATCCCTCACGAGAGACGACGCGTTTCGAGATCGAGATCTCGCCGGAGGACCCGAACGAGCGGCGGATGCGCTGTCGGGTCTCCTCCGATCCGCTCGATCCGGCCCGGATCGATGCTGCCGGAAACGCGTACATTCTCGTCGCGCCGCTCCTGCCGGGCGATCTCGACGAGCGGGTGGTCGCCTTCCTGCGGGAATGCGCGCGCCCGATCGACCTCGGCGTCCAGGGGCTCTGCAGGGACGTCGCGGCCGATGGGACCGTGCGGGTCGCCGCGCCGCCGGCAGGCCTCCGCCTGCCGCCGCTCCGCATCGCGGCGGGCGACGAACGCGAGATTGCCGCGTTCGCCGGCACGATGCTGCAGGTTGCGCGCGAGGTCGTCGTCACGCGAGGGAACCGGGGCGCATGGATCGATTTGCGGGACCCGCCGCGCCGCGTCGAGATCCCGCCCGTCCCCCCGGCGGGCCCGGCCCGCGACGCGATCGGCCTCGGCGACACGTTCCTCGCCTCGTACGGCTGGATGCGAAACGGCGGACTTGACGTGCTCGAGAGCGGCAATGGCGCGGCGCGCGCGGCGACCGCGCTCCTCGAGGAAGGGCTTTCGTCGCGCACTTTTTGAAAACCGGAGCGGGGGGAATCGGGGTGGGAGCGGCTACGCGGCGCGCGCCGCGCCCGCCGCCTCTTCTTCGTCGTCGATCGCCAGGTCGAGCTCGCCGATCTTGAGCATCACCTCGTGCTCGCGGATGAAGGGTATCAGCGTCTCGAGAACGTCGACGACCGCGGAATCGAGCTGCGTCCCTCGGACGCTGTGGATCACCGCGAACGCCTGATCCACCGAGCGTCGGGGCCGGTAGGAGCGCGTGCTCGTCAGGGCGTCGTAGGTATCGGCGACGGCGATCACGCGCGCGAGGAGCGGGATCTCGTCGTTGTGCAGCCCGAGCGGATAGCCGCGGCCGTCGACCATCTCGTGATGGCTGCGCACTGCGAGGCTGGCCGTCGCGAGCTGGCGGATCGGCGACAGGACCTTGTAGCCGCGGTCCGGGTGCTCCTTCATGATCTCGTACTCCTCGCTCGTCAAGCGCCCCGGCTTGTTCAGGATGCTCTCGGGCATCCCGATCTTCCCCACGTCGTGGAGGATCGACGCCCAACGGAGAACCTCGAGATCTTCGTCCCCGAGCCCCATCGTCTTGCCGATGAGCATCGACAGCAGGTTCACTCGCTCGGAGTGCCCGCACGTGTACCGGTCCTTCGCTTCGAGCGCGGAGACGAGCGACTTGACCGTCGCCATGAGGAATTCTTTCAGGTTGTCATAGAGATCGCTGCTCGCGACGGCCATCGCGATCCGCTCCGAAAGGGATTCGAGGAGCTTCAGATCTCCGAGCCTCGGCTTCATCACCGGATCGAAGTGGAGCAACCCCAGCACGCCGCGGACCTCGCCCTGGGTTTGCAGCGCCACGGCGAGGATCTGCGCCGGTTGGTCGAACAGCGGCTCGTCGGGATCGAGGTCCCAGTGGCTCCCCGAGAAAAAGCGATGGCACCCCTGCCGGTAGCGCGTCTGGAGAATGCCCGTCACCCGGCGCAGGGACTCGATAGTCGCCCGATCGGTCCCGTTGTCCGAGATCAGCGCGGCCTCGAAGATCCTTCGCTCGGGAATCCCGAGGAACGCGCCCTTCGCGCCGATGGCCCCGCGCGCCTGCTCGAGGATCATCCGGATCGCCTGGCACATGTCCTCCTGGCCGGTCAGCCGCTGCGAGATCGTGTAGAGCAGGTCGAGCTCCTCGCAACGGTGGTTGAGCTCCCCCGACACGCTCGTGAGCTCGTTCGTGATCGAGAGATGGTCCGACAGGAGCGTGCAGAGCTGGGTCAGGAATCGCAGAGCCTCGGGGCGGTCCGGATGTGGGGCGCCCGGAGCCGGCTTGGGCCGGACCGCCACGAGCTTCGCCTCGTGCCAGTTCGGCATCTGCAGAGGGAGAAGGGAGATCTCGCAACCGCGGGGACAGGTCCAGTGGGCCGGCGCGCTCGACATGCGCGAAAGCCCGTCCGCGCCGCCGTCCCGCCGCGCCGTACACTGGCGATAGAGCGGTTCGTCCGCGCGGGCGCAAAGGGCGCAGCAAGGCGGCGTTTCACGCGAGAAGACGGGCTTCCACTCGAACCCGGCCTTGGAGGCGCGGATCTCGATGTGTGCCCCGAGCATCTCGGAGGTCGCCCGCAACAGAGCGCCGATTCGTTCCAGCGAGCCGGCGCCGTTCGATGACGGCAAGATCATGTGGTTCCCCACGTACCCGAACACCTCGGGCAATGGACGACGCTGGCGGTTTGGAGCAAGATGGCGGCCAGGGGGTTGGGGTAAGTGAGTCGGCCGGAACCCGCGGGGTCCGGTCGTTTTCGGAGGTCGACGCATGTTGCAGTCCGCCCTCGGCGACGCGCGGCGCAATGGACCCGAATGGATTCCGTGCGATCTGCAACCCGAAGAACGTTGCCCGCGCAAGCGCGGTAGGGATATCGTACGGACGCAGAAACGGGAATTTTCGCCGAATCCCGAGCTTCATGCCGGGAGCAGTGGGGGAGGAAGATTGAGAAAGACGGGAAGTTGCGGCCCGGCCGGGTCCAGATGGGCGGTCCTCCTCATGGTCGTCGCTCTGATCATGGGGATTGCGGGGAGAGCCCGGTCTCAGGGATCGCAGCAGACTCCGGGACCGCGCGCGGGCGCGGTCGTCGAAGGGGTGGCCGCGGTCGTCGGGGACCGGCCGATCCTCCGCTCCGAGATCGACGAGCAGTTCAGCAACCTTGCCCCTCAGTTCCAGGTCGACCCGAGCGACACGGCTCAGGCGAACCAGCTGCGGCGCGAGATCCTCGACAACCTGATCAGCGAGCAGCTCCTGACGATGGAGGCCGAGAAGCAGCTGATCAAGATCGACGACACGCAGATCCAGCAAGCGGTCGATCAGGCGATCCAAGGGGACCGCGAGCGGCTCGGGGCGGAGGGTTTCGCGGCGGAGCTTAAAAAGGAAGGGATCGGCGAGAGCGATCTCCGCGCGCGCTACGCGGATGAGGCGCGAAAAGAGCTCCTCCGACGGCAGCTCCTGCAGAAGGAGGTCTTCTCGAAGGTCAGTGTGACCGATGCGGACGTGACCAAGGCCTTCCATGACAACAAGGACAAGATCGGGAAGAAGCCGCGCGCCGTGCGCGTCCTCGATCTGTTCTTGCGGGTCACCCCCGATTCGACGATCGAGCAGACCTACCGGAAGCGTGCGAACGACGTGCAGGCGGAGATCAAGGGGGGCCTTTCCCTCGACCAGGCGGCGAAGAAGTACTCCGACGACGACAAGAGCCGGGACAACGGCGGGCTCCTGCCCCGGTTCGCGCCCGGCGAACTCGGGGACCGAGCGTTCGAACGGATCGCTTTCACCCTCCCGATCGGCGACATCAGCGACCCGATCCGCACGAACCTCGGCTACCACATCATCCAGGTCGTCGCGCGCGACCCCCAGTCCCAGTCGGCCCAGATCCGCCACGTGCTGATCAAGGTGAGCCCGTCGCGCGCCGACGAGACGCGCACGCGGGCGCGGGTCGAGTCCATCCGCGACTCGATCGTGAAGAGCGCGCTCGATTTCGGGGACGCGGTACGACGCTACTCGGACGACGCGGCGAGCCGCGAGACCAGCGGGGACGTGGGCTGGCTCCCGATCGACAACTTCATGGGTGAGACGCGGTCCGCCGTCGATTCGCTTCACATCGGCGAGGTCAGTCGGATCGCGGCGGTCGAAGGAGGATTCCACATCTTCAAGCTCGTCGGCGAGCAGGCCGAGACCGACTACGCGTTCGACGAAATCAAGGACCAGCTTCACGACATGGTCGAAAGGGACGCGCGACAGAAGCAGCTCGAGAGCTACATCGCCGACCTGAAAACACGCACGTTCGTCGAGATCCGTTCCCGGCAATAGGGTGAACGCGTGCGGATCGACCTTCTTCTCCACGCGCTGTGCCTGTTCAAGACCCGGAGCCAGGCGACCAAGGCGTGCGCGGAGGGGCGCGTCTGGCTGGACGGCCAGCCCGCGCGCGCATCGCGCGAAGTGCGTCCGGGGAGCCGGATCCGCTGGCGTGACGCGCTGGGACGAACCGAGGAGGAGGTCGAGGTCATCGAGGTTCCAGCGCGCCAGGTCTCGCGCGCGGCGGCGAAGGACTGTTACCGCGAGGTCTTCAAGCGCGTGATCGAAGACCCCTGGACCGAGGGATGATCGGGTTCGATCACGTCTGGCTCCGATATGCGGGCCCTTCCCGCGAGCATGCTCTCGAGAACGTCTCACTCGAGATCCCCACGGGCGAGATGCTCTTCGTGCTCGGGCCGAGCGGCGCGGGAAAGACGTCCCTCCTGCGCCTCGTCACGATGGAGGAGATGCCCGCGAAGGGGCGGGTGCGCGTTCTCGAGTACGACTCATTCCGGATCCGCGGGCGCGAACTCCCGTACCTCCGGCGCCGCATTGGAGTCGTCTATCAGGAATTCCGGCTGCTGCGCGACAAGACGGTCTTCGAGAACATCGCCTACGTTCTCCGGATGACCGGCGTCCTCGAAGTGCCGACCCTGCAGCGGATCGTCCTCAGGCTGCTCACGCAGGTCAGCCTCTATCAGAAGCGCAACCACTTCCCCGACCAGCTCTCGGGAGGCGAGCAACAGCGCGCGGCGATCGCGCGCGCCCTGGTCCACGAGCCGAGGATCGTTCTCGCGGACGAGCCGACCGGTAACCTGGACGCAGCATCGGCGACGGAGGTCCTCGATCACCTCCGTCGCGTGAATCTCGCCGGCGCGACCGTCGTGGTCGCGACGCATGACGAATCGCTCGCTGCAAGGTACGCATCGCGGACCGTCGTGATCGAGTCGGGGAAGATCGTGCGCGACGAGCGCGCGACGCGCTCGGCGAGGTACCAATGAGTCGCTTCCGATTCTTCCTCTCGGAGGCGTGGGAGATCATGTGGCGCGATCGCGCTGGCACGATGGCGAGCCTGACGACGCTGACCGCGGTCCTCTTTCTTCTTGCCGTCGTTCTCCTTGCGGGACACAACATCCGCGGGCAGGCCCAGAGTTTGGAGTCGCGCAAGGGGCTCGAGGTGTTCCTGACCGACGAGGTGCCGCCCGAGCGGATCGCCGAGCTCGAGAAGGCGTTCCGCAGCTTCGGCGAGGTCGGGGACGTCAGGTACCGTTCGCGCGGCGACGCCCTCCGCGAGATCGAGCAGGACCTGGGCGGGATCGATGTCGTGGGCGCGATGGGGGAGAACCCCCTCTCGCCGTCGTTTCAGATCAGCCTGACCCCGCAAGCGGCCGGACGGGCCGGGGTGCTGCAACAGCTCGCCAAGGAGATCGGCTCCTACGATGGGGTCGACGAGGTCGTCTACGGCGGATCGTGGATCGAGACCCTCGAACGCGGCTTGAAGAACCTCTACCTCGCGACCGCGGGCGCGGGGATCCTGGCGGCGGTCGCCGTCCTCCTGGTCCTCTGGAACACGGTGAAGCTCGCGTTCCTGCGCCGGCGCGAGGCCGTGCGAATCTTGAAAATCGTAGGCGCGACCTCGGGCTTCATCCGTACGCCATACCTCCTGCTCGGCGGGATCCAGACCGCCTTCGCGGCGCTCTTGGCGCTCGGGCTCGCCGCGCTCCTGCGTCTGGCGCTCGTCCAGATGATGCCGGGGGTGCGGTTCCTGCCGTTGATGTGGGGCGCCCTGTTCCTGGGTGGAGCGGTCCTCCTCGGGATCATGAGCAGCGTTGCGTCGGTCGAGCCTGCCCTGCGAAACCTGGAGCGGCGCGATGAGGCTGTCACCTCGTAGGGCGGTCCTCTGCCTGGCGGCGGTCGCGGCGTTTCTTGTCCCCGCGGTCGCCGGCGCGCAGGCGAGCGGCGATCCGCTGATCGAGCGGCAGCGGGAGCTGCGAGATCTGAAAAACAAGATCGATGAGAACCGGCACAAGATCGAATCGCTTCGCAGCAAGGAGAAGGAGGTCGGCGCGCTCACCGGCCGTCTTGCCCACGATCGCGACCTGACCGTCCGCTATCTCGCGCAGCTCGAGGAGCAGGAGCGGGCAATCCTCGCGGACCTCTCCGATCGCCAGACGCAGCTCGATGAACGCACGGCCGATGAGCGGAGGGCCGCTACCCTCCTTCGAAGTCGACTGCGGCTCTACCAGCGTTCACGCCGACTGGAATCGGCCGAGCTTCTCCTCTCTTCGCGTAGTTTCGCGGAGCTCTTCGCGCGCGGCGCGATCCTTTCGCGGGAGATCCAGAGGGACCGCACGGATCTGCTGCGCCTGGAGCAGGAGCGCGACGTGATCTCGATGGCCGCGACCCTGCTCGAATCACGAAAGAACGGGCTCGAATCCCTGCAGGAGGAGAAGCTCCGCGAGAAGGCCCGGCTCGAGCAGCGGTCGGAGAGGGCGCAGGACGAGATAGCGCGCCTCCGCACGGAGCGCGCGGAGTTCGAGCACCGCCAGCAGGAGCTCGCGCGCAGCGAGACACAGATCCGCTCGCTGATCGACAAGCTGGAAGCGGAACGGAGGAAGCCGGCGCCGCGCGGGAAGCCGGCGCCCGCGAAGGGGCCGGGGCTTGAGGGGCAGCGGGGTCGTCTGATCTGGCCCGTCCGCGGGACCCTTCTCACGCGCTTCGGCGTCGAGATGCACCCGCGGTTCGGGACGAAGGTGCCGAGCAACGGGATCGACATCGCGGTCCCCGCGGGGACGAAGGTCGCCGCGGTTGCGGCAGGCACGGCGGAGTTCGTCGACTGGCTCTCGGGATACGGCCGGTGCGTGATCCTGAATCACGGGGGGGGCTTTTACACCCTCTATGCCCACTGCTCGCGGATTCTGATCGCGCAGGGGGCAAAGGTCGCGGCCGGCCAGGCGATCGCCGAGACCGGAGACACGGACTCGATCAAGGGCGCCTGCCTGCACTTCGAGATCCGCCGCGGGGAGGTGGCGATGAATCCCGAGGAGTGGCTGCGATGAGATCGGACGGATCGGTATGAGCCCGCCCCTCGCCGCGCCGCAGGAGCCGATCCTCTCCTGGATCCGCGATCAGGAGGACGCGATCGCCGTGCTGCTCGCGGCGGTGCGCGAGGACCGGACCGCGCAGGCCTACCTGTTCCACGGACCGCGCGGGATCGGGAAGACCCGCACGGCCCTCGGCGTCGCCCAGGCGCTCGAGTGCACGGAGCGCGCCGACGCCCCCTGCGGCGCCTGCCTTGCATGCCGCAAGGTCGCCGCTCTCGCGCATCCCGACATCCGCCTCGTCTTCCCGACCACGCGCGACGAGGAGAAGGACCCCGAGGAGATCGCCCGGCGCCTTGAGGAATACGGCGCAAACCGTTACCATCTCCTCGACTTCGCGCGGAACGCGTCGATCGGAATCGATCGGATCCGCGAGCTCAAGGCCGAGGCGGCGAAGTCGTTGGCGGAGGGGCGCCGCCGCGTCTACATCCTGTGCGACGCGGGCCGGATGCTCGAAGAGGCCGCGCAGTCCGCCTTGAAGTTGATCGAGGAGCCGCCGCAGGGCACGCACCTGATTCTGGTCGCCGAGGAGCCCGCGGCGCTCTTGCCGACGATCGTCTCGCGCTGCCAGCAGGTCCGGTTCCGGCCGCTCCGCCGCGAAACGGTTGAAGAGATCCTTGCCGCAGTCGCGAAGCTCCCGCCGGGCGCGGGACGCCTGATTGCGTCGCTTGCGAGCGGCAGCCTCGGGCGTGCCCTGGCGCTGGCGGAGGAGGGTTCGATCGTGAAGTCCCGGGACGCGGCCGTCGCACTTCTCGAGCCTGCCCGCGATGCGGGCGTCGTCCAGGAGCGCGTTCGCGAGTGGGCCGGCCGCCTCGATCCGAACGCGGCGCGCCGGACGGTCGAGCTTCTCCTCGCCTGGTGTCACGACCTCGTGGCGGTGAAGTTCGGGCTGCCCGAGTCGATGCTCTCGAATCCCGATCGCCGGGAGGATCTCGTCCGCCAGGCCGACGCGCTCGACATCGCGACAATCCGCGAGCGGATCGACGCTCTGGAGGAGATGATCGATTCGATCGACCGGAACGTGAACCCTCTTCTCGCGCTTCACGAGGCGCTCCTGCGCTTCGCGGGTTTTCGTCGGGAGGGATGATGACGACGCAAGAGCCCGAGCACGGTCCCGATCGCGAGCCGGAACGCGCACGTGAGGACGGGACGCAACGGGGCGGCTGGGTGACCGCCGGATTGCGCCTTGCGCAGGTCCGCTTCAAGGGGAGGCGGATCGACCTCTGCATCACCCCGGACGACTCGCTGCACGCGGGGGAACAGGTCGTCGTCGAGGCCGATCGCGGCGTCGACGTCGGGACCTTGATCCGCACCGATGCCGGGCGCCTGACGCCGCATCCGAACCATCCGCCCCGCCGGATCCTGCGCCGCGCGACCGAAGGTGAGGTCCGCCACATCAGCCGGCTCCGCGAAGAGGACGCCGAGGCGCTGCGAATCTGCCGCGAGAGGGTGGAGGTCTCGGAGCTCCCGATGCGGGTCGTCGACGCCGAGTACCAGTTCGACGGCAACCGCGTGACGTTCTACTTCGTCGCCGACGGCAGGATCGACTTCCGCGAGCTCGTTCGCGATCTCGCGAAAATCTTCCGCACTCGGATCGAGCTGCGGCAGATCCATCAACGGGAGGCCGCTCGCCGCCAGGGGGGGCTGGGACCTTGCGGGCGCGGGCTCTGCTGCGCGGGCTTCCTGCAGGCGTTCGAGCCGGTGACCCTGAAGATGGCGAAGCGCCAGAACCTCGCCCTGACGCCGGTGCGGATCTCGGGGCTATGCGGTCGGCTCCTCTGCTGCCTCTCCTATGGCGACGAGGCGAGCGGCGTCTGCGCCGCGGAGGAAGGCGTCGAATGCCTCCCCCCCGAGGTGGAAGAGGAAGACGTGTGATCGACACGCACGCCCACGTCCACTCCCGCGCCTTCGACAAGGACCGCCCCGAGGTCCTTCGTCGCATCTGGGAATCGGGAGGGCGCTTCCTTGTCGAGGTCAACATCTCGGCCGCTGACTGGCCGCGCGTACGCGACCTCGCGGCGGCGGACCCGCGGATCTTCGTGACGATCGGGATCCATCCGCATGAAGCCGAGCGGGAGGGGATCGGCGATCTTGATCGCCTCTTCAGCGGGATCGGCTCCGAGACGAAGATCCGGGCGATTGGCGAGACGGGGCTCGACTATTACCGTAACTACGCGCCGCACGACGCGCAGCGCGATCTCTTCCGCCGCCACGTCGCGAAGGCGCGCGAGATCGGGCTCCCGCTCGTCATCCACGCACGCGCGGCCCACGAGGACGTCCTCATGATCCTGGAGGAGGAAGGCCGGCGGGAAGTACGGGGCGTGTTGCACTGCTACTCGGGGGACGAGGCGAGCGCGCGACGCGCGTTTGATCTCGGGTTCCTGCTCGGGTTCGGCGGGGCGGTGACGTACGGCCCCGCCCGCGTGACCGGCCTGATTCGTTTCGCGGGTTTGGAGCGGATCCTCCTCGAGACCGACTGCCCCTATCTCACGCCGGCGCCGCGGCGCAACGACCGCAACGAGCCCGCGAACATCCCCGTGATCGCCGGCGCGATCGCCGGCATCCTCGGCTTGACCGTCGGCGAGGTCGAGCGCGCGACGGACGCAAACGCGATCCGTCTCTTCGGCCTCCCCGCATGACCGACGGCGGCCCCACTCCTGACGGAGGATCGCTTCCCGGTCCGGAGGCGGAGCGCTCCTGGCTCCGGCGCCACGCCGTCTTCCCGCGAAAGCGTCTCGGCCAGAACTTCCTCGTGCAACCCCAGGTCGCCGACCGGCTCGTCCGCGCGATCTCGCTTCCGCCCGGGACGCCGGTCCTCGAGATCGGCGCGGGTGCGGGCGCGTTGACCCGCGCCCTTCTCGACGCGGGTGCCCGCGTCTGGGCGGTCGAGGTCGACCCGCGGCTCGTTCGCGTCCTCGAGGAGCGCTTCGCGGACCCGATCCGGCAGGGGCGAATGCGCGTGATCGCGGCCGACATCCTCGATCTCGATCCCGCGGGCCTTCCCGAGCGTCCCGCGGGCCCGATCTTCCTCGCCGGCAACCTCCCGTACGCGATCACGACGCCGATCCTCCTCTGGGCGGTGGAACGCCGGCGGCATTTCCAGGGAGCGGCTTTCCTGATTCAACGTGAAGTGGCGGAGAGACTCACTGCCCCGCCGGGGAATCGGACCTACGGGAGCATCACCGTATGGATCGCCTACCACGGCGCGGTCTCGCGGATTGCGACCGCCGATCCGGGAGCCTTCTGGCCCGTGCCGCAGGTCGATTCGTCATTGATCGCGATCCGCTTTCATGAAGTCCCGCCGGTCGACCTGCGCGATCCGGCCCGCCTCGAAAACGTCCTCGCCGCGGCGTTCGGACAGCGGCGGAAGATGCTCCGCTCCTCGCTCGCGAGGCTGCTCGGACCCGATGCGCCGCGGATCCTCCATGCGGCGGGGATCGATCCGATGCGGCGCGCGGAGACACTGAGCCTCGAGGAATTCGCAGCGATCGCCCGCCTCACAGAGGCGCCGCCGCGATGACCCTCGCGGGCCCACGCACGCGCCCGCGCGATTCCCTCCGCGCGGTCGAGCGGGAGTTGATCGAGTGCGAGCGCTGCCCGCGCCTGCGCTCTCATTGCCGCGCGATCGCGGAGGCGAAGCGGCGCGCTTACCGCGACCAGGCCTACTGGGGCCGCCCCGTCCCGGGATTCGGGGACCCCGAGGCCCGGCTTCTCCTCGTCGGCCTGGCTCCCGGCGCGCACGGCGCGAACCGCACGGGCCGGGTTTTCACCGGCGACTCATCGGGGGACTTCCTGTACGCGGCGCTCTGGCGCGCCGGGATCGCGAATCAACCCGCGTCCACGCGGCGCGACGACGGGCTCGTACTCCGCGGCGCTTACGTCTCCTCGGCGGCCCGTTGTGCCCCGCCGCAGAACCGTCCGACCCCGCTCGAGATAGAGCGATGCCGCCCCTTCCTTGTGCGCGAGATCCGGCTTCTGCGAAACCTGCGCGCGATTCTCGCCCTCGGCGCGATCGCATGGGCGGCCGTGCGCCGCGCTCTGGAGGGGCCATCGGAGGAGGACCGCACTGCGATCGAGTCGCCCCAGCCCGCATTCGGGCACGGCGTATTGTGGCTTCCGCACGGCGCCGGTCCGTCGGTCCTCGCCTCGTATCACGTGAGCCGGCAGAACACGCAGACCGGCCGGCTGACGCCGCGGATGTTCGATGCGGTCCTGCGCGAAGCAGTTCGCGCGAGCGGCCTCTGACCCTTCCGGCCGACCCCTCGACGCCGCGCCGATCATCTTCGAGACCTCGTGGCGCTCCCCCCGGCGGATCCGGCGTGGTATCTTCCCCAGTTGGAATCGCTTCGAAGGGGGGTCTCATGAGGGGCGTCGTTCTCGCGGGCGGGCTTGGCACGCGCCTGTTGCCGCTTACCCGGGTCACCAACAAGCACCTGCTGCCGATCTACGACAAGCCGATGATCTTCTACCCGATCGAGACCCTCGTCCGGGCGGGAATCCGGGACATCATCCTCGTGACCGGCGATAGCAGCGCCGGGGACTTGATGCGGCTTCTCGGCAACGGGACGGATTTCGGCCTCTCCCACATCGATTACGTCTACCAGGAGGGGAACGGCGGAATCGCCGAAGCCCTGGGGCTCGCGCGCTATTACGGCCAGGGGAATCGGATCGCCGTGATCCTTGGCGACAACATCCTCGAGGACGACATCACGCCTTACGTCGAGTCGTTCCGCCGGCAAGAATCAGGCGCGAAGATCCTCCTAAAGGAGGTCGACGATCCGGAGCGCTTCGGGGTTGCCGAGATCGCGGGGAACCGCGTGATCGGGATCGAGGAGAAGCCGAAGAAGCCGCGCTCCCGGTTCGCGGTGACCGGGGTCTACTTCTACGACGATCTCGCGTGGGACGTGATCGGCACCCTGAAGCCCTCCTCGCGCGGCGAGCTCGAGATCACCGACGTCAACAACGCCTACATCCGTGCGGGAACGATGACGTTCGACGTCCTGCCGGGATGGTGGACCGACGCGGGGACGTTCGAGAGCCTGTACCGGGCGAACCGACTCGTCGGGGCGAAGAGGCTCGGTCCCCGCGCGTAGGGGAATCCTCGGCGAGGCGCCCCCGAGGGGCTTCGCTCAGGACGCGGGGAGCGCCTGCCTGATCGCTTCGAGCAGCTCCTTCGGATCGTACGGCTTGCGGAAGAAATCCACGCACCCGGCCTTGCGGCAGCGCTGTTCCGCCTCGGGCCGTGGGTCCGCCGTGATCGCGATCACCGGCATGCGCCAGGTTTCCGGATTACGTCGGATCCGCTCGCAGATCTTGTAACCGTCCCCTGCGGGGAGATGGATGTCGAGCAGGACCAAGTCCGGCCGCTCCTTCTGGATGCACGACATCGCCTGAACGCCGTCGTATGCAGCCATGACCTCGTATCCACGGCTCGACAGACGCATCCCCAGAGCGCGCACTAGGTCCGGTTCGTCATCGACGACAAGGATCTTTCTCACCCCGTGCATCGCAGGTCCCCTTCCCTCATCGGTTCCATCGGATGGATTTCAAGCATTGGCTGGAGCGCCCGGGCGAGAGAGCCGGAGTCGCGCAGGTCCCGCACCCGACCGAGCGGGGTCATCCCCTCGGGCGGAGCGTCACAAATCGCAAGGACCTCGCCGGGACTCAGGATGACCCAGGGCGGGCGGTCCCCGAGGGCCTCGATCCCGGACTTGCCCGAAGCGCGGCAGACCCATGCCCCGCCCTGGAGCCAGCCGGGGGCCGCAAGGAGCGCCTGCGCCTCCGCGATTCGCGCCGCACGGGATTCCCACGCGGGGAGGGAAATGTCGATCCGCATCCCGCAGCCCGTCGGATTCGCGATCTGAAGCAACCCGCCGAGCGCGGCCGCGATCGCGCTGCCCAAGGCCATCCCCGACTCGGCCTCGAGATCATCCTGCCCGACCTCGTCGTCGCACGCGATCTCTGCGCGCTTTGCACGATCGCGGGCGCATTCCTGCGGGTCGTGCTCGGCGACCGAGATCCGCGCGAAGCCGGCCCTTTCCGGATCCCGGGCCGCGGCGATCTCGATCCGACCCCCGGTCGGAGCGAACCGGCTTGCGTGCTCGATCGAGTACCGGAGCGCCTGACAGAGCCGCTCCTTGTCCCCGCAGACCGCCGGCACCGCGGGTGCGAGCTGGATCGAAAGCCCCTGTCCCTTCGCGCGTAGCATCGGCACCGCCCACTCCTGAATCTCCTCGATGATCGGTTTGAGCTCGGTGCGCGCGAGGGACACGTCGATCGCGATCCCGGATTCGGCGGCGGTCACGTCGACCAGCTCTTCCACTTTCTCCGCGATCCGCCGCCCGGCGCGCCGCGCCTCCGTCACCATCTCGCGCTGCCGCGGGCCCAGATCCTCCGGCGGTGATTCGGAGAGCAGCTCGAGGTACTCGATCACCGCGCTCAAGGGGGAGGCGAGCTGGTGGGCGATCGTGGCGATCTGGCCGCGACGCCGCGTGACGTGGGCGACGGCCTCCCGTTCATACCGGCGCAGCGCCCGCTCGCGCAGGGTCGCGCGGACCAGGGATAGGCACCGGGCCACGATCACCTCACACGGGGCGGGGAGCCGGATGAAGTCGTGGGGTCCCTCGCCCGCGACCTGGGGGATCACGGTGGCGGGCGGGAGGAGCCAGAGGGTCGGCAGGGGGGTTGCGATCGGCCGGCCGGAGACAGGCGGCGCCTCAATAATGAGGATCTCGATCCCCCCTTCCGGTGTGCAAGGCGCCGCAATGCCGTCGATCGGGGAGTCCTCGATCTTCCAGCCCAAGGGTGCCAATGCGTTATGGATGAGTCGCCGATTCTCGAGACCGAGCCTTGCAAGTCGAACGCAGTCAGGCGTCATCACCCCTCCTCGTCTTCTCTGTCTTCGGACAGGTGGAATCGGCTCTTGAGGCGAGGGCGACTTGATCTCATGCTGATCCGTCACTTAGCCTTAGCAATCCCCTCCGGACGGCCGATCATCTGCGGGGATGCCGAACGGGAGGTTGAGCGGAGGATCCACCATGCCGGGGGGGTCCGTTCCAAGGGTCTTGCGGAGGTCACGATCGAACGAAGGGTCAGAGCCCTGCTGTCCGGGATGGCATTTCTCTTGCTGGCGACCGGCCTGGCCGGAGCCCATCCGGACCCGCCCGCCGCGAACCCCGACTCGCTCAAGGGGAAGCCTTTCCTCGACCGGATCGACTTTCACCCGTCCTACGGGACCGCCTACCAGATCAACCGGACCTCCCGATCCTGGACGAACGATCTGAGCTTTCAGCGTAAGATCTCCTTCTTCGACCTCACCCATCAAATGAGCCTGCGGAACAACCAGGACAACGCGCAGAACGGCCTCCACGGCAAGACCGGCACGATGAAGACGAGCCTGAACTACAAGACGGAGGGCGCCGGAGGTTGGACGATCGCGGCGAGCAGCAACGTCAAGCGGAGCTCCCAGTTCTCGAGCTTCCGCGATCAGGTTGACAATAACTCCGAGTACGGCGTGACCGGCGAGACGAACGTCTTCAACTCCGCGATGCACCGGATGCTTCCGCTCATGCGCAATTTCGATCTGTCGACTTCGAGCGAGGCGGGCTACAGCGTGGAGCGGAGCACGAGCAGGCGATCGAACGTCCTCGATTCAACCCGCGTGGGGGGCGTCTACCAGAACTACGGCCTCGGCCTGGGCGGCACGATCGGAAGCTCCCTGCAGCTCAAGACGAACTTCGGGTCGGATCGGCGCCTCGGCGACTCCCGCACCCTGCAGTACAGAAAAGTGCGGGGGGTCTGGCGCGCCGATTCCACCATGAGCCGTTCGAAGGACACATCCGACAATCGAAGCCGGAAGTTGGACGCGAACGCCGACTGGACCCCCTTCAAGACCCTGAAGTGGAGCAGCCAAGCGCACACGCAGCACGAGATCAACCAGTACTTCGATCCTCTCGCGACGGGCAACCCGAGTCAGAACGGCTTCGAGACGAAGGACGGGCGCGATGACGGCGCAGGGACCACTCTCGACTGGACGCCGAACTCCGTGACGACGCTCCACGGCGACTTCGACTATTCGAAACTGGAAGCGGACTTCAAGGTCCAGCCGAGGGGCTTCACCAAACGGGCGACGAAGGGCAGCTTGGATGGCCGGATCAAGCTACCGGCCATCACCGGTCCGCTCCAGACGACAGAGCTGCACTCGAACTACTCGGGGAGCAACACGCGGAACATCCTGCAGGAGACGGGGAACTACCGGCAGCTCGAGAAGACGCTCCGGAACGAGATCCGCCGGTCTCTGTGGTCGAAGATCCAGATCGCCGGAACGAGCGAGATCACGCTGTCCCAGTACTTCTATGACGACAAGAAGAACGACCGCGATGAGAAGAGGCAGCTCCTCGACGGGATCCTGACCTATACCCCGTCCCAGATGTGGACCGGCATGTTCGAAGTCGGCACAACCGTGAGGAACACGGTCAACGTCCCGTCCGACAAGGCCGCGAACAACAACACAACCAACAGCTATAAGGTGTCCGGCGAGGTCGACTGCAAGCGGGGACAGATGTCGATCGCGCAGAGGTACACGATTCAAGCCGACTACACCTTTTACAACTTCAACGAGAACAACAATAACCTGGTCCGGTCGAACCAGGTCCAGACCGACTTCGGCCACACGATCGGCAGCGCCCTCGCGATCAGCCTGCAGCACATGTATCAGTTCCGGGACTCGGGCCAGTTCTTTCGCGAGGCCGGCGGGACCCGGGCGTACATCCCGAGCAGCAAGGAAACGGAACACCAGATGACGCTGACCACGAGCTATCCGATCGGCGGCATCCTCCGGGTCGAGGCGCGGCAAATGCTCGACCGCAGGCGGAATCGGATTGTCCGCACGGGCAAGATCACGACCAACATGCGTGGGGAGTTCTCCGCGAAGGCCAACATCCAGCAGGATTTCGGAGACAACTTCAAGGTGTCGGCGAGCTTCCAGAAGACTCAGTCCTTGACCGAAAGGAATTACTGGACGGTCCAGGCTCAGGTGCAAAGGAATTTCTGATGCGCGTTTTCCGTACATGTTGTGTGATCATGGTTCTGGCGGGCGCCTCGATCGGCGGCTGCAATCTCTTCCAAACGCGAGAACCGGAGACGCCGACCAACAGCGGAAACATCCCGTTCTACATCCCGATCGAACCGTGGGTCGTCCTGCTCAACCTGAAAGCGACGACGGAAGCCCGAGTGATCACGAACTTCGATCGGTCGCTCGCGACCAACTACAAGTTCCGCTTCTCTTCTTCCGACGCGACGTTGGACACCGTCTGGACGAAAGATCGCGACATCGCGGCGCTGACCGCCCTCTTCCAGGGGAAGGGCACGACCCATCTGACGTGGACCCCGACCGATTCCGGAGGGACCAGCACCGATAGGTTCTACCAGAACCTGCGGTACAGGCTGGTCATCCGCCGGAGCCCGACGGACACGAACCGGGTCGTCATCGTGGGACAGTGCAACCTCTACATGCATCAGGACAACGGCAACTGGCTGATCAACCGATGGGAGGACAACGTGGACGATCCCAACTACCAGACCTGGGGTTGGGCCCGTTTGAACCCGAGCCTCCCGAGATCTGTGGCTCCGTAGGCCCCGATTATGCTATTATTCGGACAGAAGGTAATACGCTATCCGCAGGAGGATCCGTCCATGATCCCTCGCAGTCTTCGAATACCCGTTATCCTGTGTCTCGCGCTCGGGGTGCTCACGGGGTGTCCGTTCGTCACAAATCCGCCGAAGCACATCCCGCCTCCGGTGGACACCGGCTACCTATCGCAGACGTCGATCATCAACGTCCTCGACAATCTGAAGAAGTCGTATGTCGACATGAAGTACGACGAGTACGTGAAGCTGTTCGCGCCGAACTACACGTACATCTTCGCGCAGCAGGACGTCGGCGGAACCGACAACAACCCGCCTACGTGGGGTCTGTCGGAAGAGCTGCGCAGCGCCGAGCACATGTTCAGCAAGCGGGACGCGAACACGGAAGGGTACGTCGCCGACCAGATCACGCTCTCGTTCGACCGTGGCCCGGAGCTACCGAATGACATCGAGAACTGGACGAAGGTTGTCCTCTCGACCGTCTACCTCACGGTCATCACGCACAAGCAGGACACCCTGGACCCCTTGAACTACGAGGTCTCGGGCGACCAGGCCTACCTCTGGTTCGTCAAGACCGGGGAGTTCTGGTACATCGTTCGGTGGGAGGATCATCCGATCCAGCACAAGTCCCTCGCCAAACTGTAGCCGGCGTTGAAGCGCAAGCCCTCTCGCCGATCCCGCAGCCGATCGAAGAGGCCGCTCCCTCTGGGTGCGGCCTTCATCATGCTCGGCGTCGCGGTCGTCGCGGCGATCGTCCTCTGGCCCTCGAGGCGCACGACGGAGACGCCCCATCCCGGAACCACCCCGCGAGCGAAGCACGCCGCGGAGGGGCCGATCCCTCTTCCGTCTCCCGCGCCGGAGATGGGGCGAAGCGCCGTCGCTCCCCCGACCCTTCTCGATCTCGTGCGGCTCTATCTCGCGGATCGGCGCGTGGGCGTCTCTCCCGGAGGACGCGACGCGGATCTCGTTTGCACCCTCCCGCCGGGCCGCTCCCTGTTCCGCCTGAACTCCGAGCTAAGCGCCGCGATGAAGAACTGGGGAGGGCAGGTCGCGTCGGGGGAGGATGTCGCCCTGCCGGCGCGACAGGGAGGGTGCGATATCGTGGTGACGCGCGGCGCGGAACGGCGCAGGATCCGGCTGGTCGAGGGGAAGGCGCCCGCGGGCTCCGATGACCCTCCGCGCGTGGCGATCGTGATCGTGGGGATCGGTTCGCAGCCTCGCGATCTGGTCGAACGCTTCCTGCGTCTCCCGGCTACGGTCACCCCCGCGATCCTTCCCGCATCGACCCGGTCGAGATGGGCGCTCGGCAGGTGCGCGGAGCTGGGCCGACCGCCGCTCCTCGACCTGAGCGGGAGCGCCGCCGCCTCACCCATCGAGGGGACCCAGGGGATCGTGGGCGTCGCGTACTTCATGGCCCCGCAGGTCGATGAGAATCTACGAACTCTGGGACCGATGCTCGATCGGCTCGCCTCGAGGGGGCTTTACTGCGTCGTCAGCAGGGGCGCCGATGGCTCGATCGTCCCCGCCGAGGCCGCGCGCCGGGGGGTCAGGTGCCTCACGGCGGACCAGGTCATCGACGACGAGCTGAACGCCAACCCGGCAACGATGGCGAAGAAGCTTCACGAGGCATGTGATCTTGCCGTGTCGTCCGGGAGCGCGATCGTGGTCGCGCAAGCGCGCCCATCCACCCTTCGGTTTCTCGAATCGGCTGGGGACAGCCTTGCGAGGTGGGGATGTCGGGCCGTCCCGCTGGGCGACCTTTTGCGTTGACATCCGGTCGCCGCAAACCATAGCCTCTCCTTTTGTTGTCGCTTGCGCCCGGGCGGCGCTGCGGAGGCGTGCCAAGGATGAAATCGAATCGCTGGAAGCTGCTGCTGCTGGTGGTCCTGCTCGGCCTGTCGGTCTATGCGCTCATGCCGAGCTATCAGCTCTACTCGAGACCGCCGGCAGACCGCACAGACCCGAGGGACCCCGTCCTGAAGGAGCTTCGGGGCAAGGCCCTCAAGCTTGGACTCGACCTGGTTGGGGGGATGCACCTCCTTCTCGAGCTGGACAAGACGAAGCTGCCTCCGGGCGTTGAGCCGCGCGACGTGCTCGACCGCGCGATGGAGATCCTCCGCAACCGGATCGACCAGTTCGGCGTCGCCGAGCCGGTCATCCAGAGGCAGGGGAACGACCGGATTCTGGTCCAGCTGCCCGGCCTCCTCGACAAGGAGCGCGCGGTCAAGCTGATCGGCGAAACGGCGCAGCTCGAGTTCAAGCTGGTCAAGCAGAACGCCGAGTCGCGCCAGGTCATCGATCGGTTGAACCGCTCTCTCGCAGGCAGGTCGGGCGCTCTTCCCGACTCGCTCATGCCGGACTCGCTGAGCCAGAAGAACCCCCTGACGGACCTCTTCTACAGCTACCCGGACATGTCGCATTTCGGCGGGGTCGAGATCCTCGAGCAGGACTTCCCGAAGGTAGCGGCCCTGCTCTCGAGCGTCAACGTCGACTCGCTTCTGCCGCGTGACGCGTCCATCGGTTTCAGCTCCGGCACCGAGGTCTTTGATCCGGGCCACGTCGGACACGTTCTCTACGTGCTGAACCGCCGCCCCGAGATGACCGGTGAGGCTGTAAGCAACGCCGTCATGAAGTTCGGCCTCGATCCGCGCGATCCGAGCTCGGCCGGCGTCTCGATGACCCTGACGAACAAGGGCGCGAACACCTTCCGCAAGGTGACCGGCGCGAACATCGGCCGCCAGCTTGCGATCGTGCTCGACAATAAGGTCCAGTCCGCCCCCGTGATCCGCGACCGTATCCCGACGGGACAAGCGCAGATCACCGGGCATTTCAATACTTCCGAGGCGAAGGACCTCGCGATCGTGCTGCGCGCGGGCGCTCTTCCCGCCCCGCTGCGCATCGTCGAGGAGCGGACGGTCGGCCCGACGCTCGGACACGACTCGGTCACTGCCGGGCTCCACGCCGGGCTGATCGGCGCGATCATCGTCGTTCTCTTCATGTTGATCTATTACCGCGGAAGCGGGGTCGTCGCGACGATCGCGCTCATCCTGAACATGTTTTTCCTGTTCGCCGGACTGGCCGCCCTGCGGGGGACCCTGACGATGCCTGGCATTGCGGGGATCGTCCTCACCGTCGGTATGGCGGTCGACGCGAACATCCTCATCTTCGAGCGAATACGTGAGGAACTGCGTGGGGGCAAGTCCGTGAAGGTCGCGGTGGAGTACGGATTCGACCGGGCCTGGCGCACGATCCTCGATGCGCATCTGACCAACCTGATCAGCTCGCTCGTCCTCTTCCGGTTCGGGACGGGGCCGATCAAGGGCTTTGCCATCACGCTCGGGCTGGGAATCATCGCGAACCTGTATACGGCGGTCTTTGTGTCCAGGATGATCTTCGATTCGTTCCTGGCGCGCCGCGAGTCACGAACCATTTCGATCTAGCGGGAGCGGGGCTTTGAAGAGCGGATCGAGGGAGAAGTAAGGGAAATGTTGCAGGTACTGGTCGGATCAAAGATCCCGTTCATGCGCTATCGGCGCTACGCCTACATCTTTTCGTTGGCCATCATCCTGGGCGGGATCGTGTCGGTCGTGACGAAGCACGGATTCAAGGAAGGGGTCGACTTCGCGGGCGGTATTCTCGTCGAGTACCGCTTTAATCAGCGGCTCGACACGGACAAGCTCCGAGGCGACCTCGCGCAGGGCGGATTCGGCGACGCCGAGATCCAGGCGAGCGAGGGCGGCGAGTCGTTCCTGATCCGTGTCCCCGCTCCCGAGGAGCGGGTCGCGGGCGAGAAGCCGCCGTCGCGGAGGATCCTCGAGGCCGTGCAGAAGGGCTCCCCCGGCGTGACCGGCGATCTGCTCCGCGAGGAGGTCGTCGGGCCGCGCGTCGGTCGTGAGTTGCGGGGGAAGGCGTTCTGGGCCGTCCTCCTCGCGCTTGTCGGGATCCTGATCTGGGTTGGGATCCGGTACGAGTTCCGGTTCGCGCTCGGAGGCGTCATCTCGATCGCCCACGACGTACTCGTCGTCCTCTCGTTCATCTCCTTCTTCAATAAGGAGATCACGATCCCGATCATCGCGGCGCTCCTGACGATCGCAGGGTACTCGATCAACGACACGATCGTCGTCTTCGACCGGATCCGGGAGCGCTTGAGGGGGAGCGGGCGGACCGCCGACGCGAGCCTGTTCGACCTGGCCGTCAACCAGACCCTCTCCCGTACGATCATGACCTCCCTCACGGTGATCCTGACGGTCGAGGCGCTGCTGTTCATGGGCGGCTCGGTGATCCACGATTTCTCCTGGGCGATGCTGATCGGCGTCGGCTTTGGAACGTACTCGTCGGTTTACGTGGCTTCGGCCCTCGCGCTGGACATCACGCTCTATGGAGAGAAGCGCAAGCAGCTCGCGCAAGTGCAGGCGGCCCGCGTGAAGGCCTGATTTCGCCAGCGGCGCGACCGTCTGCTACAATTCGAAGATGCGACCCTTGGGGCCGTCGGGGAGCGGAAGGAACCGCACCGACGGCCCCGGGTTCTCTAAGGGCCGTCCAGAGAGGGACCGATGCGCCTTGCGATTTGTTTCGCCATCCTCGCGATTTCCGGAGCCGTCCTGGGCGGGTCCCCCTCCCACGCCCAGCCGCCGGCGGGATTTGTCGTCGCGCGCCTGAAGTACGACGGAGGCGGGGACTGGTACAGCAATCCCTCCAGCCTGCCGAACCTCGCCAGGGCCCTGCGCGAGAGGACGCCGATCCCGGTCGATCGCGTCGATGAAGCCCGCGTCTCCATCATGGACGCGGACCTCTTCAACTACCCCTTCATCTACATGAACGGGCACGGGAACGTTCACTTCAGCGACGAGGAGGCCGGGCGCCTGCGCCGATACCTGACGTCGGGCGGTTTCCTCTTCGCCGACGACAACTATGGAATGGACAAGAGCTTCCGGCGGGAGATTGCCCGGGTATTCCCGGATCGGAAGCTTGTCGACGTCCCGTTCGACAATCCGATCTATCATTCCTTTTACGACTTCCCCCACGGACCGCCCAAGATCCACGAGCACGACGGCCTCCCGCCCGAGGGGCTTGGGATCTTCGACGGCAAGCGACTCGTCGTGTACTACACGTACCAGTCGGACATCGGGGACGGGATCGAGGATCCCGAGGTGCACAACGATCCCCCGGAGAAGCGGGAAGCGGCGATGAAGATGGCGATCAACATCGTCATCTACGCGCTGACCCGCTGATCTAAGGAGAGGTCCGAGGAGTCGATTGATGGAAGTCCATGAGCCGCTCCAGCGCATTCTGCGCCATGGGTACGCGACGTTCGGGATGCGGAGGGTTGTGGAGGCGGTAGGGCTTGGCCTCGCCGTCATCCTTCCCACCCTCCTCGGCGCGGCCCTGATCGGGCTCCTGCTCGGAGCTCGCTCGGCGGCCGCATGGATCGTACCGATCGTGGCCGCTTGCGGTCTCGTCGCCGGGATCGTCCGGGCCCTGCGCTTCGGGATCCGCCATCACATGAGCTTCGGAGCATTCCTGTTGCAGGTCGAAGCGGCGGGAGACTTCAAACGCAACGAGCTCGTGAACGCGCTGCAGCTCGGCAGGGCATCTCCCTCGATGCGCGATCCCCTCGCGCGAGAGATCGCGGCCGAGGTCCTCCGTCGGGGCACCGAGGAGGCTCGGAAGATCCGTTTCCGCGTGCTCGCGCCGATCCGAAGCCTGCGGATCGCGGCCGGGCAGTCGATCGGCTCTCTGGTCATCCTTCTGCTCCTCCTCGTGCTCGCGCCGGGCGCGATGATGCGTACGGCCGGCGAAATGATCCACCCCGGGAGGATCCCCGAGGGCGCGGGCGTGCAGATCCTCGTCGCGCCGGGGGATTGCGTCGCGCAGCGCGGGACCGACGTCCCGGTGCGCGTGCGGCTCGTCGGGATCTCCGGCGAACCGGTCCTCTTCCATCGCGCGGGAGGGAGCGCGTGGCAGCGCCAGCAGATGCATTCCGATTCGGCCGGTTTCGCGGCGACGATGACGGACCTCCAGTCGCCGACCGAGTACGCGGCCGCGGTCGGCGGTTCGCGGAGTCGAACGTACCGGGTCTCGGTCGAGGAACCGCTGCGCGCGACCGGCTACGAGAAACGCACGCGCTTCCCCGCTTACACCGGACTCGCGCCGGAAAAGGAGCTGTCCCCACACGCATCGATCGCCGCGCTCACGGGGAGCGAGGTCGAGCTGCGCGTTCACCTGAGCCGCCCGGACGCGGGCGGGCGCCTCGTCTTCGAGTCGGGGAAATCGATCCCGCTCGCAACCGCGGATCCCTCTGTCGCGAGCGCGCGGATCGTCGTGCGCAATCCGGAGATCTTTCGGGTCGAGCTGGAGAGCCCGGAGCTCAAGGGCGCGCAATGGCATTCGGAGCCGTTTCGGTGTGATCCGATCCCGGACCGCAGCCCGAGCGTCTACATGGTCTCTCCCGGCGAGCAGGCCGATCTGCCCCCGGAAATGACGGTCTCGCTCATCGCCGACTGCACCGATGATTTCGGGATCACGCGGCTCGACCTGGTCTCGCGTAGGAACGACGGCGCCCCGAAGAGGCAGACGATCGCGCGCTGGACGAACGAACGGGAGGCCCGGGTCGAGTACCCGTGGGATCTCGAGGAGATCGCGCTCACGCCGGGGGATCGGATCAGCTACCACTTCGAGCTCACCGACAACGACGCGGAGAGCGGCCCCAAGACGACGATCTCCCCGGAGTACATGCTCCGCTTCCCCACGGTCGAGCAGATGTACGCGCAGCAGACCGAAGAGCATCAGGAGGGGATCGATGACATCCGCGAATCGCTCGACAAGCAGGTCGAGCTGCGCCAGGAGCTCGACAAGATCACGCAGGACATGCGCGCGAACACGGGCGTCCAGTGGGAGCACAAGGAGGATGTCGAGCAGGTTCTCCAGAAGCAGGAAGAGATCCTGAAGAAGATGGAGAACCTGTCCTCCGGGATGGATGCGCAGATGCAACGGATCCAGCAAGGGCAGCTATTCAGCCCGGAGATCGTCGCGAAGATCTCGCAGATCCAGCAGCTGATGCAGCAGATCCAGAATCCCGAGTTCCACAAGTTGATGGAACAGCTGCGCCAGGCGATGCAGTCGCTCGATCCGGAGACGGTCAAGAAGGCGCTCGAGCAGATGAAGCTGAACCAGAAGGCGCTCGAGCAGGGTCTCGACAGAACGCTGAAGATGCTCGAGAAACTTCTTGCCGAGGAGAAGCTCGACGAGATGATCAAGCGCGCCGAGCGCCTGCAGGAGAAGCAGGACCAGATCAATCAGGAGCTGACAAACTCCAAGAACGGACAGAACCCCGACTCCACGTCGTCCCTCTCCCCGGAGGACGCGAAGCGCCTGCAGCAGGAGCAGGAGGCAGCGCAGAAGGAGCTCGCTGACCTGCAGAAGGCGATGAAGGACCTGCAGGACCTGGCCAAGCGGAGCCACCAGCAGATGTCCGACAAGCTCCAGAGCAATCAGGGGCAGCAGGCGCGACAGGACCTGAAGCAGTCCTCGGACGACATGGAGTCCGGGAAACAGTGCATGGGGAAGAGCAACCGGTCCGGGGCCCTCAAGTCCGGGCGCAAGACGTCGAAGGGACTCAGGTCCTTCGTCCAGCAGATGGGCCAGATGCAATCGGAGATGCAGCAGAGCATGACCGAGGAGATGTCCCGCAAGCTCCTCGGGCTCGCCGGTCAGCTGGTCGAGCTGTCGCGCAAACAGGAGGAGACCCTCGCGCGCGCTTCCCGCGACAACACGCGCGATCTCGCGATCGAGCAGGACCGGATCGAGCGGGCGACGGGCGCGGTCGTCGACCAGATCTACGACCTCGCACGCCAGACCCCTTTCATCACGCCGGAACAGTCGCGGGCCCTCGGGGACGCTTTGACCAGCCTCGGGAGGGCGACCGATTCCTACGAGACCGGACTGCGCCCCGCCGCTATCGTCATGGGGCAGCGTGCGGAGGCGATGATGGACGCGGCGGTCGCGAGTCTCCTCGAGTCGAATCAGAGCATGTGCCAGTCGGCCTCGTCCTCGTGCAACAAGCCGAACCCCTTCTCGCAGATGCAAGGGCTGTCCGCGCAGCAGCAGGGGTTGAACGGCGAGTCGCAGCAGACCCTCTCGGAGATGCAGGGCGGGCGGATGCAGGACCAGGGGGGGCAGGCGAAGCTCGAGAGGCTCGCGGCCCAGCAGATGCAGATCCGTCAGGGGCTGATCGATCTCTCCCAGTCGATGGGCGGCCAGCAGAACATGCTCGGGCGGATGGACGATCTGGCGAAGGAGATGCAGGACGTCGCGAAGGAGATGAAGGAGCGCAAGCTGGACGACCGGATCGTTCAACGCCAGGAGAAGATCCTGAGCCGGCTGCTCACCGCGCAGCGGAGCCTCCGGCGGCAGGATTTCGAGGAGCAGAGGAGATCCCGAACCGGCCTGGACCCGGCGAACCCGGTCTCCCCCGCCGCGGTCGAGACGGGGCTCTCGCAGAGGGAAGAGCTCCGCCGCGGGATCCTGAAAGGGGTGCAGGATCCGATTCCCGGGGATTTTCGCCGCCTCGTCGAGGAGTACTTCAAGGCGCTGATGGGGGGAGAGGGGAAGTGAACCGCGCGCTCGGCTCCGCGCTCGTCCTGATCTCGATCCTCGCGCCGCTCGGATTCGCCGGTATCTGCCGTGGGCAAGGGGCGACGGACATCCAGCCGAACTACCCCTCCCCGAGGCCGTCGCAGCAACCCGCGCCGCGGCCGTACCCGCAGCAGCCGCGGCCGACACCGCCCCCCCTGCAGCCGCCATTTCCGACGGGCGTCCCCGAAACGGAGCGCGTCCGCGCGATCCGCGAGGCGCAGCTCCTGATCCGCCAGGGAAAGTACGATGACGCGCTCGCCCGAATTGCCGCATACAAGGGCGAACCGTCGAAGAGCGATCCCGAGATCGTGATCCTCCAAGGGACCTGCCTGCGGCGCACCGGCAGGATGGACGAAGCGGGGAAACTCTATCGCAAGGAAGCCGACGCGATGGCTGCCCGGGGAGAAGATCCCGCCCCGATGCTGATCGAGCTCGAGCGCGTCGAGCGCGAGCGGAAGGACCCGGAAAAGGCGTTTCAGGTGTGTCTGGAGATCCATCGGGGCGGCAGGGGTCCCTCCGGGTGGGTTGTCGACGAGATGGAATCTCTGATCCAGGCGGACTCCCTCGGGGCACGTGCCCTCCCGGATCTTCGCTCCGAGATCGAGCGCCACCCCAACGCGGACGACCTGCGCGACCTGCTCGTGAGCGCGCTTCTCTTCCTAGGCAGGTCCCAGGAAGCGCTCGGCGCCGCGCGCGAGCTCGATCAGACCCGCGGGGCGCACGGCCGGGTCCTGCTCGATCATCTGCGGTTCCTCGACCGGAAAGCGCTCGGCGCCCCCGCGATCGAGGCCGCCGACGCGGCGATCGCGGCGGGACCGAAGGGGGACGATTTCCAGGAGGCGCTCTACCTGCGCGCCGGAGCGCTCCGGAGAATGAAGCGGTACCCGGAAGCGTCGGAAGCCTACGATCGCGCGGCCTCGTCCGAGCCGGACGGGCCGCTCGCCCGGGTCGCGCTCCGCGACCGAGCGGATCTTCTCATCCACGAGATCGGAGACCTGAGCGCGGGATCGAAGGCGTACGAAGCGCTCGTCGCGTCCCTCAAAAGCTCCCCGGCCGCCGACCGCGGACGTCTCCTCGGCTCAGCGCTCGTTGCGCTTGCGGACTGCAAACTTCGTCTGGGCCGGTACGAGGAAGCCGCGACGCTGCTCGCAGACGTCGAGGCGCAGGCGCCGGACGCGAAGAGCAAGGAGGAAGCGGCCTATCAGCAGGCCGAGATCCTCTTCTATGCGGGGAGGCCCGACACCGCGGAGATGGTCTACGGGCGCGTGGTCAGACAGTATGCAGGCGGAGCGCGCGTGAACGACGCGCTCGACCGGATCCTCCTGCTCACACGTTGCCAGGGCGCGGGCGCGATTCCGATCGCGGCCCTCGGCCAGATCGCCTACGAACGGCGGATCGGGGTCCCTGCCCGCGCGTTCGAGATCTGCCAGGAAGCGACGAAGATCTGCGGGAACTGCGCGGCCGCGGAGGACCTGATGCGCGAGGAGAGTCTCCTCCTGCTCGACCTCGGGAAGATCGACGAAGCTGCGGTTCGCGCCGACACGCTCGCGGCGCGCTTCCGCGACGGAAGCTCGGCCCCCCCCGTCCTGCAGGCCGTCGTCGATCGGATGCGTGCGCGGGACGGCGACACCGAAATGGTCATCCACCGCTACGAGGACCTCCTTGCACGGTTCCCGAAGAGCCATGAGGCGTTCGAAGTGCGCGCCCTACTCGAGAAGACGCGCCGGACCGGCGCGCTCGAGAGCGGACCCGGTCGCGGGAGGGAACGACGAGGATGAAGATGATTCGGTCCCTCTTCTGGCTCTTGCTCGTGATGCCCTTCGCGGCGGGGATCGCCGCGGCGGCGATCCTGATTCCGATGGACCTCACGCAGACGAATCACTTGAAGGCGTACGGGGTTGCCTATCACGCACTGCAGCGCGGCGAGAGCGTCCACTGGCTCCTGAACTACCGCGGGGGGTCCTTCCTTTTCGAGGACGGCGAGGACACGAAGCGCGACTGCGCGATCGACGGGGTCGCGTTCGAGCTGGAATCGGGCTCGGACGTGGCATCGATCGAGGACGAGATCGAGAAAAACAACATGGAGGATGTCCTTCTCGAAAAGGCGCCGAAGATCGCGGTCTACATCCCGCCGAGGCGCGAGGACCTCCCCTGGGACGACGCGGTCACGCTGGCCCTCGATTACGCCGGGATCCCGTACGACCACATCTGGGACGAGGATGTGCTCGCCGGCGAGCTGCCGAAGTACGACTGGCTCCACCTCCATCACGAGGATTTCACCGGCCAGTACGGCAAGTTCTACGCTTCCTACCACAATGCCCCGTGGTACCAGGAGCAGGTCGCCCTCTATGAGGAACGGGCGCATGCGGCGGGTTTCCAGAAGGTCTGGCAGCACAAGCAGGCGGTCGTGGAGCGGATCAAGCAGTATGTCGCGCAGGGCGGGTTCATCTTCTCGATGTGCTCAGCGACCGACGCCTTCGACATCGCGCTCGCGGCGGAAGGGGTGGACATCGTCGATTCCCCGTACGACCACGACCCGCCGGATCCCCAGGCCCAGCAGAAGCTCGATTACTCGAAGTCCCTCGCGTTCGAGAACTTCAGACTCGAGATGAACCCCCTCGTCTACGAGTTCTCCGACATCGACATGACGCGAGAGGCGTCGATGCGAGGTCAGGAAAACGATTACTTCACCCTGTTCGACTTCTCCGCCAAGGAGGACCCGGTCCCGACGATGCTGACGCAGTGCCACATCAACATCCTGCGCGGTTTCATGGGGCAGACAACGAGCTTCCGGAAGTCCCTCCTGAAGAAGTCGATCACGATCCTGGGGGAGGTGCAGGGAGGGGACGAGGTGAAATACCTCCACGGAAACTACGGGAAGGGGACGTTTACCTACTACGGCGGCCACGATCCCGAGGACTACCAGCACCAGGTCGGTGACCCGCCCACGCAGCTGGAACTCCACCCGAGCTCCCCGGGCTATCGCTTGATCCTCAACAACATCCTGTTCCCGGCGGCCAAGAAGCAGGAGCGGAAGACTTAGGGCCGTTTCGCTTGACAGCCGGGCCGGCCACGGGGCATCCTAGGCAGGCTTGGCAGCCTGCTTCGCGAAGGATCCGTCATCCTTCCGCCAAAGTCGGTGCGAGGATGAGGGGTCGAGGGTCGGGGTCGGGCAGGACGTGAGGTCGGGATGATGAGTGTGATGAGGGGAGGGAAGACCATCATGGACGCTGGGTACCCGGACTGCAAGAAGTGCCATGACGGCGTCTTGATCCCGCTTTCCGACTATGGCCGCGAAGGAGCGCCGATCAACTTCAAGGCCTGGGTCTGTTCGAACCCCGAGTGCGGGTTCAACATTCGTATCGACAACGGCGAGATCAGTTACGGGCGGTCGATCAGCCATTCCACGAAGTAGGGGGCCGCTCGCTGGGGGTGGAGGTGGCCCCGTGAGATGATCCGAGCGATCCTCTTCGACCTCGACAACACCCTGACCGATTTCATGAAGATGAAGGACGCATCGATCCTGGGCGCGATCGATGCGATGATCGACATGGGCCTTCCGATGAGCCCGGAGGAGGCCCGCCGCCGCATCTACACGATCTATGACCGGGAGGGGATCGAGTACCAGAAGGTCTTCGATCATTTCCTCAAGGAAGAGATCGGGGACGTCCCGCCGGGTATGCTCGCCGCAGCGATCGTCGGCTACCGGCGCGTGCGGGACTTCTACCTCGTCCTCTATCCGCACGTGCGGCCGACCCTGACTTCTCTCATCCGGCGCGGCATCCGGCTCGCAGTCCTCTCCGACGCCCCGGCGATCCAGGCCTGGCTGCGGCTTCATCACCTCGCGCTCCATCACATCTTTGAGTACGTCGTCACCTTCGACGACACGGGCGAGCGCAAGCCCAGCCCGATCGGCTTCCGCAAGGCGCTCGAGTTGCTGAAGGTCGGATCATCGGAGGCGCTGATGGTCGGCGACTGGCCCGAGCGCGACATGGTCGGCGCGTCGCGCCTCGGGATCCGCACGGTGTTCGCGCGCTACGGCGACACGAAAGGGGTCGTCGAGTCGGGGGCCGATTACGAGATCGGCGACATCCAGGAGCTGCTCGGGATCGTGGATCGTCTCAACGCGGAGGAAGGCGCCTAGCCGATGTTTCTCGTCACGGCCGAGGAGATGCGGGAATGCGACCGGCGGACGATCGAGGACTGCAGCGTCCTCGGCCCCGTTCTGATGGAGCGCGCCGCGCGAGGAATCCGCGCCGCCCTAGTCGAGAGATACCGTCCACTCAACCGCAGACGGATCTGCATCGTCTGTGGCCGCGGGAACAACGGCGGGGATGGGCTCCTCGTCGCTCGACTCCTCTTCGATGACGGCCTCAATCCGCGGGTCTTTCTCACCGATCCGGTCGCGCAGATCTCTGGGGACGCGGCCCTGCAGATTCCGCCTCTTTCGGCGCGCGGCATTCCCCTCGAGCCGATCTGCCCCGAGCGGATCGGATGGATCCGCGGGCTCGCTCCGGAAGATCTCATCGTCGACGCGATCCTCGGGACGGGCTTCAAAGGGACCGTCGCGGGGGTCAAGGCGGAGGTCATCGAGGCGATCAACGCCTCGCGTGCGCACGTCGTTGCCGTCGACATCCCGTCCGGTCTTTCCGCGGACTCGCGGGAGGTCTCCGGCCCCGCGGTGCAGGCGGAGCTCACGGTCACGATGGCGTTCCCGAAGAGGTCCTTCCTCTTCTGGCCGGCAAGGGCGTTTGTCGGGGAGTGGAAAGCCGTGGACATCGGGGTTCCTTCGGAGGTCGTCGCGGTCGTGCGCCCTGCCGCACGCCTCATCACGGCGCGCGGCGTCGTGAACGAGATCCCGGCCCTGCCTCCGGACGCTCACAAGGGGATCCGGGGGAAGCTCGTCATCGCGGGAGGCTCCCCCGGACTGACGGGCGCCCCCTGCATGGTCGCACTCGGCGCGGCGCGTGCGGGCGCGGGACTGATCCGCGTCGGCGTCCCGCGCTCCCTGAACGCAATCCTCGAGGGGAAGCTGACGGAGGAGATGACCTTTCCGCTCCCCGAGACAGAGGCAGGAACTCTGTCCATCCGCGCGAAGGAGGTCCTTCTCTCACTTCGCGAGGGATGGAATGCACTCGTGCTCGGTCCGGGCATGGGCCGCCATCCGGAAACCGAGCGACTCGCGCGCGAGATCTACGAGGGCTGGAGCGGGCCCCTCGTCGTCGACGCGGATGGGTTGAACGCGCTCGCCGCGGGCGGACTTCCCTCCGTGGATCCGATGCGGCCCGCACCCGTGTTGACCCCGCATCTCGGCGAGATGGCGCGACTGACCGGGCTCACGATGAGCGAGATCGCCGCGGATCCGATCGCGTCCGCCCGTCGATTTGCGCAGCAGCATGCCGTCGTTCTCGTTCTGAAGGGCGCTCCGACCGTTGTCTCCGATCCGACCGGGAACGTCCTCGTCAACACGACCGGCAATGCAGGGCTCGCGACCGGCGGCTCGGGTGACGTCCTGTCGGGCATCATCGGTGCATTCCTGGCTCAGGGGGTCGATCCCTGGTGGGCCGCCGCGGCCGGGGTCTATCTGCATGGGGCGAGCGCCGATCGGATTGCGGAGCGTGCTCCCCTTCGATCGATCCGGCCGACCGAGGTCGCCGCCGGAATCGGCGACGCCTGGAAGTCAATCCTCAAGGAGGCCGACGGGGCATGACGCCTCGCTCCACCGGAATCCCTCAGGTCCTCCGCCCTGGATCTCGGATGAGCGAACCGCTCCACCTTCGCTGCCTGGACGCCGCCCGTCCGCGTCCGGCCGGCGGGATCGCGAATTCTCGGTTGCCCCAAAGGGAGTTTTCGGCCACCTTCTCCCGTTAGGCCGCGCCGGTGTCTGGTTCGAGATTCCCCCCAAATGGAAGGAGGGTCCCTCTTGGCCAACGGAGTCGTGACAAGGGAAGACGTCCACCGCCTCGTCAAGGAACACGACGTCAAGATCATCAACCTGTGGTTCGTGGACATCCTCGGCATGTTGAAGTCATTCGGGATCCCCCCGGTCCAGCTCGAAGAGGCTCTCGAAGAGGGGCTCGGGTTCGACGGCTCGTCCGTCGAGGGATTCGCGCGCATCTATGAGTCCGATCTGCTCGCGATCGCGGATCCTTCCACGTTCCAGATTCTGCCGTGGAAGATCGAGGGACATGCGCATGCCCGGATGATGTGCGACATCCAGAACCCCGACCGCACTCCGTACGCGGGGGATCCGCGTTACATCCTCCGCCGTAATCTCAAGAAGGCGAAGGACCTTGGATTTACCTGCTACGTCGGGCCGGAGCTCGAGTACTTCTACCTGAAGTCGCACGACGATCCACGCGCTGTCGATCACGCCGGCTACTTCGACCAGATCCCCGACGACGTCGGCAACGAACTCAGGCACTCCACGATCCAAGCGTTGCAGTCGATGGGGATCTCAGTGGAATGCGGCCATCACGAGGTGGCGCCGAGCCAGCACGAGATCGATCTCAAGTACTCCGACGCGCTCCACATGGCCGACACGACGGTCACCTATCGATATGTTGTGAAGTGGATCGCGCGGCAGCGCGGGCTATACGCCACGTTCATGCCGAAGCCCCTGTTCGGCGAGAACGGGAGCGGGATGCACGTTCACCAATCGCTCTTCCGGGGGGACACCAACGCGTTTTTCGACCCGAAGGATTCGCATGGCCTCTCGAAGCTTGGCCGGGCGTACATGGCGGGGGTGATGCGCCACGCCTGCGAGATCACGGCAGTCACAAACCAGTGGGTCAACTCGTACAAGCGCCTCGTCCCGGGTTATGAAGCGCCGGTCTACGTCGCTTGGGGGCAGCGGAACCGCTCCGCCCTCGTGCGCGTGCCGATGTACAAGCCTGGGAAGGAGAAGGCGACCCGAATCGAGTTCCGGTGCCCCGACCCCGCCTGCAATCCCTATCTCGCGTTCGCGGTGATGCTCGCCGCGGGGCTGAAGGGGATCCAGGAGGGCTACGAGCTTCCCCCTCCCGTGGAGGAGGACATTTTCCACATGACCGACGCCGAGAAGACGGCGCGCTCGATCGATACGCTCCCGGGCTCGCTGTTTGCGGCCATCCAACTCGCCGAGAAGAGCGAGCTGATGCGGGAGACCCTCGGGGAGCACGTCTTCACGAAGTTCATCCAGAACAAGAAGATCGAGTGGGACAACTACCGCATTCAGGTCACCGGCTACGAGATCGACCGGTACCTGCCGATCCTCTGAGAGACCCGGGCCGCCTGGCGCCGAATGCCGGGCGGCTCCATCGTTTCGCCTCGCGATTTCGCCCGTTCCGGCTGCGCTTCCGACCCCTTGACGGTCCGGAATCGATTCCGTAAAGTCCGATGCTGGAGCACCGGATGCCGGAATCCGCCGGGGGGTTCCGGGGGGCAGGTGTGGGTTGGAGGCGAGGCTGGTGGGGATCCTGCAACGATGATGTCCTCCCTTCCGCCCGGTTCGTCACCTTCACGACCTCGGAGAACCGTCATGAAACATTCCTCATGGCTTGTGGCCATGCTCGGCTGTGTGATCGCAGCCGGTGGATGCGCCAAACAGGTCCCGTCTCCCGATCTCAAATTCGGCGCCCAGCAACGGGTCGTCTTGAGCTTTCGCGGGGGGGAGCAGGTCCGCGGGAAGATCGATACCGGCAACTCCGTCGAGCTGAGGGAACCAGGGGTCGTCTGGGACGCCCAGGTGGGCGAGATCTCAGACGACAAGATCGTCTTGAAGGATCTGGTGCGCGTCCGCAATGAGAAGGGGGTCGCGCTGCAGGTCGCCCGCACGGAAGACGGGCGCCTCGGCGTCACTGATCCGGTCCCCGACAAGACTCTGCTGAGGGCCGACATCACCGGGGTTGACCTTCTCAAGGTCGATGGTGCGAAGACGGCGCAGAATTTCACCTTCTGGACGTACGGGGCCGTGGTCCTGGCTCTGCTGCTGAAGGAGCACTCATGAGGCGTCGCGTGTCGGGAACGCGTTTCTCCGCGATCGCGGTGGTCGCGCTCGGATCCCTCCTTGCGGGGTGGTCGTCGATCGCGGCGGGCCAGCGGGTCGATTTAGATCTGGGCGTGATCGACCTCGCCACCCTTCAGCAGATGAGCCCCTCTCGCGTGTTCCGTCCGATCGACATGATCGGCGTGCGAACGGGCGCGGATGGATGGGGGATGGGTGGCGCGCACGTCGCGAATGTGGAAGGGGTCGAGTCCGTTTCCTGGAATCCCGCCGGTCTCGGATGGCTGAAGCGAAGCGACTTCATGGGCGACATGAAGATCCTCGGCTCTTCCGGATCCACGTCCGGTGCACCGGACAGCTTTTCCATTCCGCGGACGCCGCGTCTATCGGTTACCCGCTACGCCGTCAACCTCAAGTCGGGCATCCGGTATGGGATGCTCGGCGCCGCGACGTCCCGGAGCATTGCCGGACGCCATTTCGGCGGAGCGCTCAGCTATCGGCGATACATCGACACCGCCTATCCCGAGGCGATCCTCGAGGACCTCGTGCAGTCACAGAACGCGGGATACCCCGTGACGCTCGCGTTCGATGATCAGGAGCACGGCGGTGTCGAGGCTGCGACCGCGAGCGTCGGCATTGAAGCGGTCCCGGGGCTGCTCGCCCTCGGCATGAACGTGAACCTCCTCTCGGGAATCTTGCGCACGGACGAGCAGCTGATCGTCGCGACGGGCGGTCCGCAGAACTCGGTCGGAGAGATCAAGTCGGGCTACGACTACCGAGGGCATTCGATCGATCTCGGCCTTCAGCTTCGGCGCGAAGACCTGGCGTCCGTCGGTATCCGCTATACGCCCGGGTTCTCCCTGCAGGTGCGGAACGGCACCTACTCCGTTCAGTCGGTCCCAAGCGGGGACGCCACCTCGATCTCGTACGTGCACGCCCGGATCGCCAGGCATGACCTCGATGTTCCCGGACTCCTCTCTGCGGGGGGATGTGTGTGGTTTCATCCGAAGCTGAGCGCCGCATTCGAGGTGGACCAGCAGAAGTGGGGAGATTCGAAGGTCACATACGTCCAGGGGCTGCCGGGAAATCCGAATCCAAAGCCCCAGGCGAGCCTCCCTCTGCGCAACGTAACGAGCTGGCACATGGGAATCGAGGGGCGGATTCTCAAGATCGGGCAGGTCGATCTGCCGGTGCGCCTCGGATACCACGCCGGGCCCCTCTCGATGGGATCGCTGCAACCGATCGGCAGCGGGCCCGCCACGCGCGTGGGTTCGGAGGACAAGGACATCAAGGCGAGCGCCTACACGTTTGGCTTCGGATTCCTCGCGGGGAACGTGCGCTACGACGCCTCGTACGAGATCCTGGACTACAAGATCCAGAAGTTCTACTTCGACATCCCCTACGATGCGTTCCTCAACAGGTACTCGACCCTGATCGATGTCGATCGTCGGGTGACCGCGATTCGGTTGACCGCGACCCTCGCGCTCTAGAAGCGGCCTTCCTGGAGAATCCGGCCCCCCGTCGCGTCTCGGCCGCCGGGGGGCCATTTCATGTGGAGCCCTTTCGCAAGATCCATGAGGTACCGCAGGTGCCATTTGAATGGTACCGGCGGTGCCATGTGTAACTTATTTCGGTCCAATATCCTGCACGTGACCGGTCATAATCCCGACTACTGCGGACTGTGTTGATTCCGAATCCAGGACCGGATCGTTTGCGTGTTCTGCGAGCCCCCGATTGCCTTGCCTTCCTAACTATAGTAATCGCAACATGCTAGTGACTTTGTTGGTTAGTAGTCGAAATTGGCACGCGCCCTGCTTTCCGTAATGGGCAATTCGGATGGCCCGCTGGCCGCGGACTGTTTCCCAACCCCGGCAGAAGCGCAATCCGGATGCCGGCGAATGCCGGAACCGAAGGTTGCTTCCGTGACCGGCGGGCCTGTCCGAAACAGATTCTGGGCTGCGAACCTGCAGATGCTTCGATCGCCGGAATCTACCGTTGATCCACTCTGTGGCTAGGTGGGTTCCGGAGATCGAACCTGGGGCGAGCGGCCTCGGACCTTCGACGAGGGGCTTCGGCTTTTCCGAAGCCCCTCGTTTCCGTTCCCCTGTCGCGTCCCAAGCGGCCGTGATAGCGTACCCGGCATGAGGCAAGGACCTTTCGATTCCACTTCCGGCGTCCGCGGGTTCGACCAAACGGCAGCGCCCGACCAGTCCTCCAGGTTGCAGGCGGCGCTCGCATACGCCCTTGCTGGGTTCTCGGGGGTGATCCTGCTTGTGCTCCGCCGGGAGGATCGTTTCGTCCAGTATCACTCGCTGCAATCGATCGGGGCGACGGTGATCGCGTGCCTCGTCGCTGCGGTCCTATGGCTGTTCTCCTTCTTCCCGCTCCTGGGCTTCCTGTACGCGATCCTCTTGCGCCTCTTCCAGTTTGGCCTCTTCGTCCTGTGGCTGGTCTTGATCTGGCAGGCGTGGCAGGGTCGATGGGTCCGCCTCCCGCGCATAGGAGGGTGGGCAGAACGTCAGATCCTATGACCTCCCACGGGCGGGTCGCAGTCGGGCGGGCAGCCAGGGCAGACGTTCCCACGGAATACCGCTTAAACAGAACGGGCGCCGCCCGATCAGAAGCAGCGCCCGTTCCCGCAGCGAGAGGTCAAATGGCTTTGACTCTTCCCGGTATCCGGTAGCTCATACGCCCGCGTGAGCCGGAAAGTTCCAGATCAATCGCCCTCGTTCCCCTTGCCCGTCAAGGTCAGGTAGGTCGTTTCCCGGCAGCGGGAGCGGTAGGCCTCGATCAGGCTGGCGCCTTCGGCCTCCTGCATCCGGCCCTCGCGAATGTTCGCCTCGATTCTCGATGCGAACTCGCGGCCAAGCTCTTCCGCCTCGAATCCGGCAATCCTCGCCATCTCCTCGACCGTGTTCCCGCGAATGATCTTGCGGATGTGCCGCCGGCCCGCCTCGTCGACGACGACGTGCGCCTCGTTGACGGAGCCGAACAGGTTGTGGAAATCGCCCATGACGTCCTGGTATGCGCCGAGAAGGCAGATCGCGATGTAGTAGGCCCCGCCGTTCACCGTCGGGTGGAGCTCCAGGGTCTCCTTGATGTCCTTGACGTCGACGAAGTGGTCGATCTGCCCGTCGGAGTCGCAGGTCAGATCGACGATGACCCCAAGCTCCGTCGGGGTCTCGTTCAGCCTGTGGATCGGCAGAACGGGGAAGAGCTGCCCGATCGTCCAGGAATCCGGGACCGACTGGAAGACGGAGAAGTTCGCCACGTATTTCTTCCGAAGGATCTTCTCCAAGAGATCGAACTCATCGCTCACGTAGTTTGTCTGTTTCGCAAACCGCAGCGCCCTCTCGCAGATCTCTTCAAACAGGGCCTCGCCCCGGCCACGGTCCTCGAGGCTCAGATAGCCGAGGTTGAAAAGGCTGAAGAGCTCCTCCCTCTGCTGGATCGCGTCGTGGTAGTACTCGCGGAAGTTCTTCACGCTGACGTCGCGGGCGATCTCGAAGAGCTCCGTCAGGACCGGGTTGTCGCTCTCGGGGTTCCCGGGGTCGAGACGGCTCGATCCGAGCGCGTCCGAGCGGTTCTCGCAACTTGTGATGAGTAGCGAGTGGTAGACGGTCAGCGCCCGACCGCTCTCCGAGACGATTGTCGGGACGGGGACGTCCTCGGCGTCGCAGATCTCGCTGATCGTGTAGACCACGTCGTTCGCAAACTCCTGGACCGTGTAGTTGGCGCTCGAGTCGGACGGGGTCTTCGAGCCGTCGTAATCGATCCCGAGCCCGCCGCCGACGTTCAGGTACTCGACCGGCACCTTCATCTTCCGGATCTTCGCGTAGACGCGGCTCGCCTCCTTCACGGCGGCCTTGATCTTCCGGATGTCGGTGATCTGGCTGCCGATGTGGAAGTGCAGCATCTTCAGCTGGCCCTCGAGGCCGCGCTCCTTGAGAGCGCGCACACAGTCGATCATCTCGACCGTCGAGAGCCCGAACTTGGACGTCTCGCCTCCGCTCTCCTCCCACTTGCCGCTGCCGCGCGAGTAAAGGCGCCCACGCAGGCCGAGCATCGGAATCGTCCCGTTCTGGTCCGCCAAGCGGAGCACGCTCTGGATCTCTCGCGCCTGCTCGACGACGATGACGACCTTCTTGCCGGCCCGCATCCCCCAGAGGGCCATCTCGATGAACGAATCGTCCTTGAAGCCGTTACAGATCAGGAGGCTGTCATCGGGCTGTGGGATCGAGAGGGCGACGTACAGCTCCGCCTTCGATCCGACTTCGAGGCCGAAGCCGTACCGGTTCCCGACGCGGAGCAGCTCCTCGATGACGTCGCGCCGGTGGTTGACCTTCATCGGGAACACGCCGCGGTACGGGGCCGCGTACTGGAACTCCGTGATGGCGCTCTGGAACGCTTGATGAAGGAGCCGCATCTGCGTCTCGAGGATCTGTGGAAACCGCAACAGGACGGGGATCGGGCAGCGGCGCTTCGCGAGTTCCTCGATGACCTGCAGGAGGTCGACGCCGGGCCCGGTACGGAAAGGCTTTACTACGAGATGACCGGCGGACGTGACGTCGAAATATCCGTTGCCCCAGTTCTCAATCCCGTAAATGACGGGGGCCGAAACCCCATAAAGATTCTCCATCAGGGATTATTCTCCAGGAGGGATTGCCTCCTTGCTTCAGGGACGGCAGGTTGTCCGGACGGCGCGACACAGATCGCACCTTGCGGGGGAAATCCTCGTCAAGTTAGCACCCCGCGATCGCGCAGGCAATCTTCCGATCACGGCAGGGCGACTCGGATGCCGAACCGATGGATCTCGCCGAGGCCCGAGGGCCCGGTTCGCATCCCGTACTCGGCGGCGAGGCCGCCGACGCGGATCGTGGTGCCGGCGGAGATCTCCGCGTGCGACTCGCCGTCCCCGCTCAGCAGGGAGGGACCCGCCTGGAGCGCCAGAGGAGTCCCCGGGAAGAGCCACCGCGCGGCGAAGGTGACGCGCTTTAGTTGGGCGGAGGAGCGCATTTCGATCCCCGCCAGGGTGGTGAGGCCGTGCCCTGCGTCCCGCTCGAACGAGACGGCGAAGCGCGTCGGGATCGGGGCGTCGATCGAACGGTCCCAACGGACCTCCGACGCCACGGCGTTTGCCACGAAGCCGACGCGGCATCCGAGGATGCGGTTCTCGAGGCCGAAGTCGAACGCGTAGCCTCCGGCTCCGCCCATCTCATTCACGGTCGTTCGCGCCTGAAGGCCACGAATCCGAAATCCGGCCTTCATCCCCAGCGGGACACGCCGTGCATACGCGAGCGAGAACTGCAGCTCGCCGTAACTGTCCGATCCGGGCAGGTCGCCCGAGAGGTTCGTGACCCCGATGCCGATCGCCGAGGAGACCGCTCCATGGCCTTGGTAGATCGTGCCGTTCGTCCAGGAGATCTGCTCGTCTTTCCGCGCATAGCAGACGGCGAAGGTCTGATGCTTCACGAGGCCCCCGGTGAAGAGCGATGCGTGCGAGAACGCGATGCCGTTCCCGCCGTTCGTGAGCATCCCCGTCGGGTTCTCGAGGACCGCCTCGACCCCTTCCCCGAGGGCGACCGGGATGCCGCCCAGGGCGAGCGTCTCCGGCCACGGCTCCAGGTTCGGAAAGGCCCCGGCAGCCTCCGCGTGGGCCGAGCGTCCGCCCGACAACAGGAGGAAGCCGGCGGCGGGGACCAGCAGGATGGACGCCCGCGCGATGCGCCCGCGCCTAGTCATTGCGGAACAACAACGGCAGAACCTCCTCGCGAGTCTTGCCGTCCAGAAGGACGCGGCGAACGTGCATGAGGTAGTACCCCGGCTGCGCGCGATCGCCGTGACTGTCCTTGCCGTCCCAGCGGAAGCGGGCCGCAAGAAGGGAGCCTTTCAAGTCCATCTCCGCTATTCGTTCTCCCTCGAGGTTGTAGATCTCGACCCGGGCTTCCCGCATCCCGTGCTGGTCCTCGATCGCGATCTCGTCGTCGGGGCGGAACGGGGTTGGGTAGGTCGCTGTCTGTGCGGTGACATAGCGCACGATCTGGCTCAGGCCAATCGTCGTTCGGTTTCCGATATCGTCTTCCGACCAGCCTCCGATCTTGTTCCTGTCAGGAACGAGGTCGACGTCGGCCTCGAAGTTGCCTAGCGTGTCGACCGTCGCGTAGAAGCGGAAGTGCAGGTCCGTCTCGCCGTGGTCCAGCTCTGCCCGCGCGATCGCGATCCGCGCCGCTCCAACCGCGTTTCCCGTGATGTGGACCCGGGGCAGGTTTGTCTCCGCCGGCATCAGGTTGAAAGTCGGTGGCGACGGCGGCGGGGTCGTGTCGAGCTCGACTCGGATGGTCTCAGGCTGCGACATGCCCCACAGCCGATCGCGCGCCACGATCACGATGGGGATGTTCTTCCCGTCCGGCACAAGCGGATCCTTGATCGGGTCCCTCACTGGCAGGCGGTAGACGACCAAGAACGTGTCGACGCCGCGGTGCAAGACCGATGCATCCGAGGGCTGGAAGCGCGGGACCAGTTCCTGGTAGGCCGGGATCACCTCGATCGGCAGAGCCACCGGGCTCTGCCAGGCGGTCATCACGGCCAGCGAGTCGTTGGATCTGAATTTCCGCCGATCGCCGCGGATCCAAGTGCCGAGATGAGTGGGGATCGGCGTGCTCCGGTTGCGGCAGATCTGCAAGGTCCGATCTGTGTAGCTGTCGCCGAACCGGTTCATCGCGGTGATCGCAATGATCACCGAATCGTCCGGCATCGCGCCCATCGCCTGGACCACGTGATCGATGATGTAGTTGCCCGTTCCCGTGTCCGGCCGCGCAGTCTCGAGGACGCTGCTGCCGTCTAGAGATCTGAAGTCCGCCCTGACAGAGAACCCGGAGGAATCCCACCGGCTGAAGATGCGGATCGTCCGGCCGACGTCGCTGTCGTTGATCCCGTTGTAACGCACGCGCCTGAGGTCGCTAGCCGGTCGCTCATCGTTCAGGTCGATCAGGCGATGCTCCTTCGGCGCGGGGAGGCCTCCGCGCCTGAGGTTCACCGTGATCCCGCTCTCGAGGATCTCGCTGCAGAGCGTATCGCGCCCCACGACCGTCAAGTGGATGTTATTTGCGTCGGGCGCGAGATCGGCGGCGGGCGGGACCTTGTAGGTGATCTCGTAGGTCGAGACACGGTCCCCTGATTCGCTGATGAAGCTGACGCGTGCGTCGGTCTCGCGAAAGTGAGGCGCGAGTTCACGGAAGTCCGCTGCGAGGGTGAAGCCGCCGACCCCGTCGATACGCCAGTGCGTGTTGATGATCAGGTTGTCACCGGGATGATAGATCAGTTGGGGATTCGGCGGACTCGCGATCTCGCTCACGACGTGCTCGGGGATCGGCGTCAGGTTGTTGCGGCAGACCTTGAGCTCCCGATCCACAAAACTCAGTTGCCCGCCTACGGCCGTGATGGGAATCACGATGCCGGATGTGTCCTGCAGTCCCGCCATCGCCCCGGTCGTGTAGACGAGAAGGTAGGAACCGTTGAGCGAGTCGAAGACGGCGACCTCTCCCCCGGTGGCGCCATCCAGACCGCTGAAATCGGGGCTGATGGAATAGCCCGCCGTATCCCATCGGGTCACGATGCGGATTGTTTCCATGGCGCTGATCCCGCGATCGATCGGCTCGGTCAGACGGCTGCCCCTCGGGACCGGAATACCCGCGATTGCGCCTGTCCCCAACAGGGCCGGCAATATCAAGAGGGCCGGGTAAAAGAATCTGCGCATGGAACTCCGTCGAACCGTGAAACCTGCGGCTGCCGCCGACGCTCACTTTATGGAGGAGCGCCTGCCGTGTCCATGCAGAATCATCCCCCCGACGGGTGCCGGGGCCGACCCGACTTGAGCCGCGTCGTCCCCTGTGCTAGGGTGCCGGTCCCGTGAGCGATTCACAAATTTCGGGGAGCGTGATCCACCTTGCCTGGGTCCGCTGGTGGAGCGCCCTGGCCTACTACACGTTCTCAATGGCGTCCGGCCTGGACCGTGTCGGCTGCCGGAGCCGGATCGTCGCGCCGGTCGGGAGTCCCCTTGCGAATCGCGCGGGGCAGGCGGGCCTCGCCGACGCGGACTCCGACCGGTGGCGGGACCTCGCCTCGGCGGATCCCACCCGTGTTGTGAAGGCCGTCCGGGTGTTGCGCCGAGCCGCGCGCACGGGGGAGGTCGCCGCGGTGATCGCGCACACGGGGAGAGGCCACGCTCCCGCAGCGTTTGCCCTTGCCGGCGGCCGCGCACCCATCCTGCGCGTGCGGGCGGACATCCGCCGCCCGTCCCGCGGACCCCTGTCGCGATGGCTCTATGCAAAGGCGACCGATCGCATCCTTCTCTCCGGCGATTTCATGCGGAACGGTTACCTGGACGGTCTCGGCATTTCGCGCTCGCGGATCGTGACCCTGCCGGCGGGGATTGATCCCGCCGAGGCGGACCGCATTGACGCGCACGCGGCCCGGTCCCGCCTGCGATCGACACGGGGATGGCCCGGGACGGCGCCGGTCGTCGGGATGCTGGCACGGTACAGTCCGGTCAAGGGGCATCGGAACCTCGTGGACGCTGCGCGCCTCCTCCTCTCGCGGCATCGGGACCTGCATTTCTTCCTTGCCGGGCCGGAAGGGCAGATCGGCCGCGCCGGCGTCGAAGCATGGGTCCGGGAGGCGGGTCTGAGCGACCGGTTCGCAGTCCTCGATCCGGTGGACGATCCCCTACTCGCCGCGGCGGGATTCGACATCGCGCTCATCCTCTCCGAGGGGAGCGAGGCCGTTTGCCGAAGCGCGCTCGAGTACATGGCGCTCGGCCTTCCGATCGTCGCGACGCGCGTGAACGCGATTCCGGAGACGCTCGGCGATGCGGGGATCCTGATCCCTGCGGGGGATCCGGTCGCGCTCGCGGAAGCCGTCACCCGCCTGCTCGACCAGCCGGAGCATGCGCGGGGCCTCGGTCGCGCGGCAGCATCACGCGTTCGCGCGGAGTTCGACCTCGCGAAGATTGCCTCGGCCGCAGCGGCAATTCTGCGTGACGCCAGAGAGGAGCGACGTGGGAACGCCTGAGCCGAAGGTGAGCGCGATCGTCGTTGCGCGCGACGAGGAAGAAACGATCGCCTCCTGTCTGCGTTCGATCTACTGGGCCGATGAGCGGATCGTGGTTGTCGACGCGGAGACGCGCGACAAAACCGCCGAGGTCGCACGTCCCCTTGCGACCGAGGTGATCGTTCGCGAGTGGGAGGGATTCGCCGGGAGCAAGCGTTTTGCGGTCTCTCTCGCGCGCCATCCCTGGATCCTGTGGATCGACGCGGACGAGGAGGTCGATCCGGTCCTTGCCGAGTCGATCCGCCGCGCGGTCCGCTCGCCCGGCGGGGCGGCGGGTTTCCGCGTGCGCCGGCGCAACCGCTACCTCGGCCGGATCATCCGGCACGGCGCCTGGACCGACGACCGTGTCGTCCGGCTCTTCCTTGCCGAGAAGGGGCGGCTCGCCGATCGGCTGGTCCACGAGTCGGTCGTGCTGGACGGCCCGGTTGGGGATCTGGAAGGATTCCTCGAGCACCGGAGCTATCGCGATCTCGCGCATCATTGGGAGAAGATCGGGCTGATGTCCCGGCTGTGGGCCGAGGAGGCGATGCGCGGGGGGAAGCGCGCGGGGGCGCTGGATCTGATCGCGCGCCCACCGATTCGATTCGTGAAGGGTTTTCTGTTCAAGGCGGGGTTCCTGGACGGCCGAGTCGGCCTCGTGCTCGCGTTCATGGACGCGGTCTACGTGGGGACGAAATACGCCCGTCTCCTGGAGATCCAGGGGGAGAATCGATGACAGATGAGAATCCGAATCCGGCGGCGGTCGGACAGCCGGATTCGGGGAAGCCGGAGATCACGATCGAGGACTTTCTTCGCCTCGACCTCAAGGTTGCGAAGATCCTGAAAGTCGAGCCGCATCCGAATGCGGAGAAGCTCATCCGGATCGCGATCGACCTGGGGGGCGAGGAACGCCAGATCGTCGCGGGGATCGCGCCTTACTACCGCCCCGAGGAGCTCGAGGGGAAGCTGATCGTGGTCGTTGCGAACCTGAAACCCGCGAAACTTCGCGGCGAGTGGTCGCACGGAATGCTCCTGGCCGCGAGCGGACTCGACACGGTCGCCGTGCTCACGCCGATGCGCGAGGTTCCGCCCGGCTCGATCGTCAAGTAGCGCCGCCTCGGACCGGTCAGGCGATCTTGCGGATGCGCCCGGCGCCGTCAACGACGAGCCGCGGGATGTGAGTCGCGATCCGCGAGACGATCTCGTAGGAGATCGTGTTGCAGAGAGAGGCCATCTGGGCGGCGGCGATCTCCTCGACTCCCTGGCGCCCCAGCAGAACGACCTCGTTCTCGATTTGCGCCCCCTCGATGTCGGTCGCGTCGACCATGAGGAGATTCATGCAGATCCTCCCGAGAACGGGCGCGCGGCGGCCGCCGATCAGGACCGTCCCGATCCCGGACAGCCGCCGATCGTATCCGTCCGCGTATCCGATCGGGAGCACGGCCAAGCGGGTCGGATGGGTCGTGCGGTACGTACACCCGTAACCGATGTGCGCTCCGGTCGGGACGGCCTTCAGCTGCGCGATCCGGGTCTTCCACGTCATGACCGGCCGCAAGGGGGTCTCGCCCTTCCCCTCGAGGAGGCAGGAGAGGAGGGTCTCCTTGGACGGCCAGAGGCCATACATCCCGATCCCGACGCGGACCATGTCGAAGAGCGTGTCCGGCATCGTGAGAGCCGCCGCCGAGCAGGCGCAGTGGCGGACCGCAGCGGGAACCCGCGCGCGCACGAGCGCCGCGCCCTCACGGAACACGGTAAGCTGCCGGTTCGCGTAAGAATGATCGGTCGTGTCCTCGATGTTGGCGAAGTGGGTCGAGATCCCGGCGACCTTAAGCCCGGGCGATGATTCGATCCGATCGAGGAACGCGCTCAGATCCTCGATCGGAATACCCTGTCGATGGACTCCCGTCTCGAGCTTCACGTGGCAGAGGACACTTCGCCCCGCTGTGATCGCAGCGGGCGACAGCGCCTCGATCGTGACGTCGTTGTAGACCGTCACCTCCGCCCCGCAGGCGACCACGCGCTCCGCCTGCGCCGCCCCGACGTAGCCCAGGATCAGGACCGGCTTCGCGAGACCGAGCTTCTCGACGGCCTCCGCCTCATCGACCGTGTGGACGCCGAACGCATCGGCGCCTGCGCGCGCCGCGATGCGCGCGACCGGCTCGATCCCGTGGCCGTACGCGTTGCTCTTGACGACCGCCTGCAGGTCGACGCCGGGCTTGAGCCTCCTGCGAAAGCTCGCGAGGTTCGATGCGAGCGCGTCCTCGTCGATCTCGATCCAGCTCAGAAGGTCGGGGCGGATGTCGTCGCTCACGTGCCTCTCAATCGGATCGCCGATGCCCCTCCAGTAGGGCAACGTCTCTAGAACATCGCGGAACATCTGCGGCGGGGGCGTGATCCGCGGGATCCGCGCCGAGAGAACCGCCCTCGCCGTCAGGATACCGTCTACGGCCGGAGGGAGTCTCGTCCTTCCGCAGCCGAGGAGCCCGGAAACCCCGACAACCCAGTCTCTCCGTCCCTACGGACAGGTGACACGCCCGCCGCGCTTGGATACCCTGCACGGGATGCATCGCGGGACGGCTCGATCCAGGAGTCTCCGTGAGGGGGGACCATCGAAGCAAGGCCGCGGGAGGTGTGGCTGTCTTGAACGAGATGAACATCATCATCGTGGGCGCGTCGAGCAAGCGGTCCCGCTTCTCGAATCGCGCCGTTCGCGCCTTCCACGCCCGCGGGTGGACCGTCTTTCCGGTCCATCCACGGGAAGCGGAGGTCGAGGGCATCCCGTGCTATCCGACCGTAGCGGCGGTGGCGGGCGAGGCGGATTGGATGAGCCTTTACGTGTTGTCGCCGGCAGGGCTGGTCGCTGTCGAGGCGGCGCCCGCGAAAGGAGTCCGCAACGTCTACGTGAATCCCGGGGCGGGGAGTCCCGAACTGGTCGCGAGGATTCGCGCCCTGGGGATGAATCCGATCGAGGCCTGCTCGATCATCGCGGTGGGCGCCGATCCTCATGATTTCGATCCCGAATAGGGCGACGCTCCTTTTCGCTCTGCTTGCAGTCGCCGCGGGATGCGCGGGGCGCGGCCCGCGCATTCCTCCCGTTGAGCCGGGGGCCGAAGGGGGGGCTGCTCTCGCGACCCGCCTCGGCGGGCGCCCCTGCCCGCGGGACCTCGCGTCCGATGTCGAGGTCACGATCCAGCCTCTCGGGCGGCCTGCCGTCCGGCTCGTGGGCGGGATGCGTGCCGCGTGGCCGGCCAGCGTTCGCATTCAGCTTCGATTTGGGCCCTTCACACCGGTCGCTTCGATCGCAGTCGATGGGGATTCGGCCTACGTGAGCCTCCCGCGCATGAAGGCCTTCTGGGCGGGAGGATCGGTGGGGGAAGGGTCGAACCCTGCAGTTCTCGCCTCGAGTCTCCTCTGGCTGATCTGTCCCGCCCCGCTCGTCCGGTCGATGCGGGAGCCGGTCCTCGACCGGGACCGCAGAGGCTGGGCGCTCCGGGGCCGGGTCGGCCACGCCAATCCTCCCCTCACCCTCTCGCTCCGCCTCGACGAGGACCAAAGTCGAATCGAGGAGATCATCTTCGCGGACTCGATCGGGAGGACTGTCCTGAAGGCCGAACGGTCAGGGAAGACCGCCATCAAGGCGGTCGATATCCCCGATCGGATCCGGCTGGAGACGGGAGATCCGCCGATCTTGTTCGAGGCCCGCTTGATGCGGCCGCACGCAGACAAGAACCAGGCGCCCGGTCTCTTCCGGATCCTCCCTCCGTCCGGTGCTCGACTTCTCGACGAGGAGGACCTTCTGGAGCTCGTCTATTCCGGGGGCGAGCCCCGGTAGGTCGGGGCGAACTCCGCCCCCATCCCGTCACCGGATTATGACTTGCTCGGATGCGAGGGGCTTGCTAGCCTGCCGGTTTAGGACTTTCCCGCCCCGAAGGCAGCAGAGGCGACACGGGGTCCGGGGTGGCTTTTTTGTGCCGTCCCCGGAGCGATGGATACGTATGACCCGCCCTGGAGGGGTGCATGAACGTCGTTGCCTGCGTCAAGCAGGTCCCGAGTTCCGAGGCTCGGATCCAGATCGCCGCCGACGGCAGATCGATCGATCGGTCGAGCGTGGAACTCGTGGTCAATCCGTACGATGATTACGCGGTCGAGGAGGGGCTCCGCACCCGCGAAAAGTTCGGCGGGAGTCTGACCGTCCTGTCCGTCGGCCCCACCAAGGCCGAGGAGGCGCTCCGGACCTGCCTCGCCCTCGGGGCGGATCGGGCCTTGATCGTCAAGGATGACGCCCTGCAGGGGAGCGATCCGCTCGGCGTCGCGCGGATCTTGGCCGAGGCGATCCGCCCGCTGAACGCCGACCTGATCCTCTGCGGCAAGACATCGATCGACGTCGAGGACCACGGGGTCGGCGTCGCCCTGGCGGAGCTGCTCGGGCTGCCGCACGTCTCCGTCGTCTCGAAGCTCGAATGGATCGACGAGCGGAAGATTCGCGTGGAGCGGGAGATCGAGGGGGCCGTCGAGGTCGTCGAGGTCTCGTGCCCCGCCGTCCTGACCGCGAACAAGGGGTTGAACGAGCCCCGATACCCGAGCCTTCCCGGGATCATGAAGGCGAAGAAGAAGCCGATCGAGGAGATCACGCCGGCAGAGCTCGGCCTCGACCCGGCATCGGTGGGCGCCCCCGCCGCCCGGATCGAGATCGTCTTGCTCGAGCCGCCGCCGATGCGCTCCGAGGGGAAGAAGCTCGCGGGCGAGCCGCGCGAGTCGGTGGTCGCGGTCCTCAAAGCTCTGCGCGAAGAGCGGAAGCTCATCTAGGGGGAAGGATGGCATTCGACGTCCTGGTCTTCACCGAACAGGCAAACGGAAGCTTCAAGAAGAGCACGTTCGAGTGCCTCGGGCTGGCCCGGGCCCTCGCCGGCGGCGACGGCCGGGTCGGCGCCGTTCTCGTGGGCTCGGGCGTGTCTGACGGTGCCGGCGAACTCTTCGCGCGCGGCGCGGACGTCGCGTACGTTGCGGATGACCCGTCCCTCGCGACCTACAACTCGGCCCGCTTTGCGGTCGCGGCGAAGGCCGCGCACGACGCCTTCAAACCTGCCGCTTTCCTGTTCCCCGCGACGGCGATGGGGAAGGATCTCGGTCCCACCGTGGCCGCGCGTTGCGGCGTTTCCTGGATCGCCGAGGCGATCGACGTCGCCCGCGACGGGGATGGTATCTCTGCGCGCAAATCAATGTACGGCGGCAAGGTCTTCGCGACGCTGAAGACGAAGGGGGCGCCGCCACGTTTCGTGAGCGTCCGGCCGGGCGCCCATCCGGTGGCGAACTCCGATCCGTCCCACAAGGGCGAGTTGGTGCGGGTGCCGGTCACGGGCGAGCCCGGCGCGGACCGCGCGCGCATCGTCGAGGTCCTCCGCTCGGCGGGACAGACCGTCGATCTGCAGGAGGCGGAGATCGTGGTTTCGGGAGGGCGCGGGCTCAAGGCGCCCGAGCACTTCGCTTTGATTCGTGAACTCGCCGATTCACTCGGCGCCGCCGTCGGCGCGAGCCGCGCGGTCGTCGACGCCGGCTGGATCGAGCACCAGCATCAGGTCGGCCAGACCGGGCTCACGGTCGCACCGAAGCTCTACATCGCGTGCGGGATCAGCGGCGCGATCCAGCACCTCGCCGGAATGCGGACAAGCGGATGCATCGTCGCGATCAACAAGGATTCGGACGCGCCGATCTTCAAGATCGCGGACTATGGAATCGTCGGGGATCTCTTCGAGGTCGTTCCGATCATGATCGAAGAAGCGCGCAAGATGAGGTCCTCGTAGGCGATGTCCCACGAGCTTCCGCCCAAGCCGGTCTCCGAGTCCCTCGTCGAGATGGTCGAGATGATCCTGCCGAACGATGCGAATCCGATCGGAACGGCGAGCGGAGGGAAGATCCTTCACCTGATCGACGTCGCCGCGGCGATCTCCGCGATGCGGCATTGCCGGCGCCAGGTCGTGACCGTCTCGTTCGACGAGGTGGACTTCCTGTTTCCGGTTCGCGTCGGAGACCTCGTGATCCTGAAGGCGTCCGTCAACTTCGTCGGGCGGACCTCGATGGAGGTCGGCGTGAAGGTCGTGTCGGAAAACCCCAAGACGGGGGAGCGGCGGCATACCGCCTCCGCGTATACGACCTTCGTCGCCCTCGACGATCTGCGCCATCCGACATCGGTCCCGCCGCTCGAGCTGGAAACGGACGAGGATCGCAGGCGGTTCGAACAGGGGCGGACGCGTCGCGAGAACCGGGTCGCGATGCGCGCGAAGCATCCGAAACAGGAGGGGTCCCTGTGACACGGGGAGTCCTCTCGCGGACGGGTTTTCAACGGAAACAGAGATTCAAGGCGATGCGGTTGCGGACCTTGATCGAGAAGCGGCCTCCGAATCAGGTCGGCCGCGTGCGGAGGGAACATTGAAGTATCGCCTGCAACGGCAACTCACGCTCGATGCCGCCTCCTTGCCGACATTGAAGGACGCCGCTTCTACGCTTCGTGAGGTGGGGCTCGGTCTCGACCTGATGCTCTCCGACGCCGGCTTCAACCGGGAGGTCCCCCTCAAGGAGTTGGAGCACCTCCGGCGCGATCTGGAGGATGAGGGGGGATTGTCGATCACCTGCCACCTCCCCTACGTCGACCTTCAGCTGGGAAGTCGCGACCCGATGGTCAGCGATTACGCGCGCGACTGCCTCTCCGAGGGGCTCGAGATCGCGAGCGCCCTGCGCGCCCGCATCGCCGTCGTCCACGTCGGGTTCTCGAACCACATCCCGCCCCGACGCGTCGCCGGATGGCGCGACGTCTTCGTCGAGAGGATCGGCGAGCTCACCGCCGCGGCCGAAGCCGAGGACATCATCCTCGCCCTCGAGAACACGTACGAGCCCGACGGAACGATCCTGACGGACATCCTGGGCGCGGTAGGCGGGCCGTTCCTCGGGTTCTGCGCCGATCTCGGACACGCCGCCTGCTTCTCGCGGATGGCCCCGGAGGAATGGATCGAGCAGTTCAAGGACCGCATCGTGATGATGCATTTCCACGACAACGATGGCCTCGACGATCTCCACCAGGCGTGCGGGGAAGGGGTCGTGGACTACGAGCCCGTTTTCGAGGCATGCAAGGCGGCCGACCTCTCCTGCCCGATCGCCCTCGAAGTCTCCGACGACGCGTGGGATCCCTCGGTCGAGCATCTGAAGAAGATCGGGTTCGAGTTCGGCGAGGTCCCCGAGCCGTCGCTGTAGCCGCACGTCCGCGCCGAGGTTAATGGGGGAATCAGCCGACTCCCCAGAGCGGCATCGCATGAACGCGATGCCTCGTCTATGCTGGGGATGCGTGCGGGTCGGGAGTCGTCCCATGCCGATCGGTCGGACCGGTCCCAAGTCCACCCGCGCGGGAGACGGATGCAGCCTTCCTCTCGATTCGCGGATCGTTCGATTCGCCGACTCTACGTCGGGGCGCTCGCCCTACTCCTCTGTTCCCTCCTTGCGCTCATCATCGTGACCTCCACATGGAGCTACCGGCGGGTCCGCGCCGAGGTGGAGAACGAGCTCGAGCAACGGCTCCTCTCGGTCGGACAGGCGATCGCGCAGGGGGTCGGTCAGACCCCGCTCCTCGCGCCGACCGCAGCCGATTCCGCACGGCGTCTCGTCGCGGCACGTGAAGAGTTGCGGAGGATCGCCGACGCAAGCGACCTGGGCTCGATCGAGATCCTGGATGCCGAGCGCCGCCAGATCGTCGGCACGCTCGAGACGACGACGAGGGGCGAGCGCAATCCCCTTTTCGTCGCGCAGCCGGAGGTCGCGATCGCCCTTGCCGGAATCCCATCGGCCACGCCGCTCTACGAGGCGCCGGAGATCCCGGGCGCGTTCTTCAAGACAGGTTTCGTCCCGATCGAGGACGCATCGGGAAACGTCATCGGGATCGTCGCGGTCGAGGGGGGCTCGGGTTTTTTCGACATCCTCCCCGCGCTGCATCGCACCTGGTGGATCACCGGCGTTGCGTCCGTCTGCATCGCTGTCATCCTCGGGGTCTTGCTGCTCAGCGTGTTTCGCGCCCTGGAGCGCTACGAGCGCGGGCTCCGCGGGACCGCCGCCCTGGCGACCGCGGGGCAGCTCGCCGCCGTCGTCGCGCACGAGATCCGCAATCCGCTCGCCGCGCTGCAGTCGCGTTCCGAGAGGGTGCAGGAAGAGCTGGCGAGCGGATCGAATCCCGCTGAAGCCGCACGGCTCCTCGACGCAATCCCGGTGGAGGTCCGGCGTCTCGATCGGATCCTGTCGAACTACCTCTCGATCGCCCGGAGCGTGGAGGGGACCGGCGGGTGTGCGATCGCCCCCGTCGTCGATGAGACCCTCGAGCTTCTCGCGAAGGACCTCGCGAGGACCGCGGTGCGCACGGACGTCGTAATCGCTTCGCGCGATCTGCGTGTGCGCCTCGCGCCGGGACCGCTGCGCCAAGCGTTGCTGAATCTCCTCCTGAACGCGCGCGAGGCGATGGCGGACAAGGGAGGGGAGATCCGGATCCGCGCGGATGCCGATGGGGCCTGGGTGCGGCTCGAGGTCTCGGACAATGGGCCGGGGATTTCGCCGCGCTTGCGCAGGAGGATTTTCGAGCCTTTCTTCACGACGCGGACGGCCGGCTCGGGGCTCGGCCTTGCGGTCGTGGATTCGGTCGTGCGGTCGTGCGGCGGCCGCGTCGAGGTGCGGTCGGAGCCTCATCAAGGCTCCACGTTCGTCCTGGTCCTGCCGAGGGACGAGAAGGGAGATGCGGATGAGGCCTCTCGCGGCGCCGTTTCGGATCCTGCTCGCCGAAGATGAGCAGACGTTCCGTGAGGACATGGAGGCCGTCCTGCGCCGGAACGGCTATGACGTCGTTGCCGTCCCGTCCGGGCAGGAGGCCCTCGACCGACTGAAGGACGAAGAATTTCATCTCCTCGTCACCGACGTTCGAATGCCGCCGCCCGACGGCCTCGAGCTCCTCCGGTGGGTGAAGCGCGAGCGGCCGCAGGTCGAGGTCCTGATCGTCACCGGCCAGCGCGAGCTTCTCGAGGACCCGAAGAGCGCGCGCGAAGCGATCCGCGACGGGGCTTTCGACTATCTGTCGAAGCCGGTCAGCTCGTTCGATCTGATGGTGAAGGTCGAACGGGTGCGGGAGCGGTGGGATCTCCTCGCCGAGCGCGAGCGGCTCCGGCGTTGGGCCTCCCGCACATCGGGGGTCGATCTCGAAGAAGGGCGATTCGAGAACCTCGTCGGGCGCAGCCCCGCGGTGATCGAGGTCTTCTCGCTCGCGAGGCGCGTCGCGGTCTCGGACGCGGTCGTCCTGATCCGGGGCGAGAGCGGGACGGGCAAGTCGGTTCTTGCCGCGGCGATCCACAACCAGAGCAAGCGCGCAGGCGGGCCGTTTCTCAAGGTCAACAGCGGCGCGATCCCGGAGAACCTGCTCGAGAGCGAACTCTTCGGGCATGAGCAGGGCGCGTTCACCGGTGCGGTGCGGCGCAAGGAAGGGCTGTTCGAGGTCGCCGAGGGCGGGACGCTCCTGCTGGATGAAATCGGAGACCTGCCGCTCGCGATGCAGGTGAAGCTCCTCTCCGCGATCGAGGAGAAGGGATTCATGCGGGTCGGCGGAACGAAGGCGATCCGCTGCGACGTGCGGATCATCGCAGCGACCCATCGCAACCTTGAGGAAGCGATCCGCGAGGGAGCCTTCCGCGAGGATCTCTACTACCGCGTCAACGTCTTCCCGCTCACGATGCCGCCGCTCCGTGAGCGGCCCGAGGATATCCCCCTCCTGGTGGAACACTTCTTGATGAGGAAGGGATCGGACCCACGGCAGATGCGGCCTGAAAGCCTCCGGCGAATCGCCGAATACCCGTTCCCCGGGAACATTCGGGAGCTGGAGAACCTGATCGAACGGGCTCTGATCCTGGCCGCGGGCGCGCCGCTCGGACCGGAGCACTTCCCCTCCCTCCGGCGGCCGGAAGAGCCGGAAGTGGTGAAACTGCCGGAGATTCCGGATGGCGGCGTCTCAATGGAGGACCTCGAGCGGCGTTATATTCTGGCCGCCCTGGCCAAGGCGGGGGGGAACAAGAGCCGGGCTGCCGCGCTCCTCGGGATGACGCGGCGAACCCTATACTCGCGGATGGAGCGCCATGGGATACAACCTTGAACTGTCCCCCGAGGTGCACCGGATGTCCCGGTGCGGGCAGGCCGGACCGGCCGGGCCGCCGCGGGTTTTCCCCCGGTCGCTTGCGCGATCCACCTGGATCGTCGCGGCGGTCTTCCTTTTCGTGGTCGGGTGGATGCCGGGCATCGCGCTTGCGCAGCCCGAGCTAAGCAGCAGAATCGATGGCGAGCTCGATCGGACCGATCGGATCATCGAGCGCGCGACGGAGCAGGCCGGCGTCACGACGTCGACGAACGATCGCGTCACGCAGCTCCTCCGGCAGGCGGAGAAACTCCAGAGCGACGCGAGGGAAACCTACAAGCCCAACGACCGGCGCACTTGGGCGGCCGCAATCAAGCTGACGATGTCGGCCCGCGAACTTGCCCGCCGAGCCCTCGAGTCGGGCGAGATCGACGTCAAGGCGCACGAATCGATCCGGGATCTTCTCGAATCGACGAAGGACCTGATCGATCGAGCGGCCACGATCGTCGGCGAGCACGGCGACGCAGAAGCAAAGAAGCTGCTCGACAGCGGGATCTGGCAGCTCGATCGTGCCCAGGACGCGTACCACGACGAAAACTACCGCAAGGCGATCCGGCTCGCGGCTTCCGCGAGCGACCTCGTCCAACGCGCGATCCAGCGCGCCCGCGCGGATACGTCCGGCGGTCCGCCTTCGATGGACCGGGCCCTCGAACGGACCGACACGCTCATCGATGAACTTCGCGCCGGGATCGCGGAAAACCCGAACTCGAATGCGCGCGATTTTCTCGACCAGGCAGTCGAGTTGCAGTCGCGCGCGCGGAAGTTCACGCTCTCGCAGCGTCCCGGCATGGCGCTGCGGCTCACCGCGCAGGCGGGGCAATCGGCCCTGGACGGCCTCCTGCTGCTCGCGAGAAACCCGAGCCGGGGCGATGTCGAGCGCGCGCTCGCGGTTGTCGATCAACTCACGAGCGATCTCGCTCCCGAGATTGCCTCTTCCGGATCGCCAGAGGCTCAGCTCCTCCTGGATTCGTCGCGCCAGAGGCAGACCGAAGCCGCGGATCATCTCGCGAAGGGGGAATTCGCCGCTGCCATCGAGAGCGCGCGGATCTCGGAAGGGTTGCTGCGCAGGGCAGCCGAAGCCGCGGGGATCCGTTAGAGGCAGGGGCCGGAGCCGAAACGGGTGACCCGCACTGAGGGGCGGTGGGGGACGAGAGAGAAGGCGGTGCGCGTCTGCCTTCTTCTGTGTCTCTCGCTGCCCGCTTTCGTTTCCAGCGCGAATGGATGGAGGATCGGCGGCCGCCTTGGCCTCGAGCTGGAGGGGCTCGACGAGAGCCAGCAGACCCAAACCCTGTTCAGCGGGCCGTCGAACTCCGGGGCGGGCGACGTGTCGCAGGCCCTGGACAACCCGATCCTCTCGCGCAGGGCGACGCCCCAGGGCCTGATCGAGGTGAAGGGCGAGACCGGCGGCCTGGGCAGGCCGTGGTTGCGATTGACCGACACGGCGCGGTTGGCTTCGAGCCGTTCCCGCAACTCGTTCGCCGCCGAGGGAGGCCTGAAAGGGGCCGCCGATCGTCTCCGCTTCGAGAGCCGCTGGGACGTCCAGGGAGGATCCGACGAGCCCGCCGCCGGATCGAGCGCAGCCCTCACAACGACGTGGGATCACGATTCTCTCCCGTTGGGCATCGAGTCACAGATCCGTCTCGGGACCGATTGGTCGCGCACGACGAACCGGGATCTCGCGGGCATCTTCGACTTCCGTACTTTTCGAGGGCATCTGCAGTTACGCCGGGATCTAGGCCCGCGCATCGACCTGCGTGCGCTCGGCGGGTACCGCCGCAAGGACTCCTTCGGCGGCTCCCGCATCGGCTCCTACGATTCGGGGATAGGCGAGATCGAGGCCGATGGAGACGTGCGGGAACACGATCACATCGATGCCGTCGCCCGGATCGAGGATCGAACGTACAAGAAGAACCACGCCGGGATCCCCTCGTCGATCCAGACCAACCTCTCGGCGCGCTACGATCTCCATGCTTCCCGTGTGTTTCGGCCGTACGTGGAGCAGGGAATCGAGCTGGAGGATTACCGGACCGAGTCGGGGATCTTTCAGGACCACCAGAGCTGGACGACCGAGGCCGGCACGGACCTGTTCGTCCGCCGTCTTCAAGCGGAGGAGGGCTCGATCGAAGCGGAGCTTGCCCCCGATTGGCGTCTGCGGTTCGGGGGCAAGTCCGAGATCTTTCGCGCCTCCGCCGAGGACGCGGACTCGATCGCGTTTCTGCCCGCATTCAACTCCCTCGGGGTCGTTACCGGAATCGCCCGCGAGGGAGGGGACTCCTTCTGGTGCGACCTGACCTTCGAGGCGGGCCGGCGACTCTACCGCAGCCACTCGAGCACGCAGCAACTCGTCTTCGAGGGGCTGAACCTGAGCCTCGCATCGAGCGACTACACCTACCTGAGCGCCTCGGTCATGGCACAGTGGACGCCGGTCCCGTGGATCCGCGCCGAGGCGTTTGTGCAGTGGGACGACGAGCGACACGATCGGCCGCAGGACAACTACCGACTCTGGATCGCGAATGTGTCCCTGACCTATCCGTTCTGAGTGGCGGGCTGTCCGCACGGATCGGCCGCGGCGCGATCTCAGTGGCGCGCCCCCGATCTCCGGAATAGACTGCCGCATATGGTGAGTCTTCGGCGGGTCCTCTTCACGGACCTCGGCACCAAGATCCTGAGTCTCATTCTCGCCCTGGCCGTGTACATCCATGTCTTCTCGGCCCAGGAGCGGGAGATGGCGTATCGCGTGCCCCTCGAGATCGCTCCCCTGCCGGCCGGGCTCACGATCGCGAGCGATCTTCCGTCCGATGTGCGCGTGCGCGTGCGCGCCTCCGGGAAGGACCTGCTCAAGCTCAAGACCCGCCGGTTCGATGCTCAGATCGCGGTCGAATCGCCGCATCCCGGCGTGCTGCAGCGGCCGATCCTCGGATCGGATCTCCGGATCCCGCGCGGGATCAAGATTGCCGCGATCGAAGTGATCGAGCCACGAACGCTGAACCTCCGGATCGAGAGACTCGGGACGAGGCGGGTCCCGGTCGCGGTTCGATCCGGTCCGGCGCACGCGGGGGATCGTGCTCTTTCGACCCGCCCTTCCGTGAATCCGGGATCCGTGGATCTGATCGGGCCGGGTACGCGGATCGCCGCTATCGACTCGGTCGAAACCGAGCCGGTCTCGTTCGACGTGCGTCGGACCACGGACCGAGAGGTGGCTCTCATCGCGCCGTCGGGTTCCAAGGTGGAGCCCGCCCGCGTCACGGTTCATATCGAGACCGAGGCGCGGGATGAGAGGCGATTCCCCGGCGTGTCGATCGAGCTCAGCCCTTCTCAGAAAGACCGGCTGCTGTGGATGCAGCCGACCGAGGTGGAAGTCGTGGTGTCCGGCGCCGCCTCCGTTGTTGACGGGATCGGTCCGTCCGCGGTGAGGGTGATCGGGGACATCGGCCGGGGGACGGCTGGGTCCCAGCGCATCCGGCTCCGGGCCGTGATCGCGGGCCTGCCTCGCGCCGTTCCCATCGAAATCCACCCCCTTCCGGACACCGCCTCGGTGAGACTCCAGTAACCTATCGACCAGGATGGAGTTAGTGGGAGTCGCCCCCCTTTTTCGCCTTGACAGCATTTTGGGCCGTTGTTAGCGTAGTGCCGCTTGCAACTTACTGAGGTTACCGCGCTTCCGGACGCGCGATCACGCGGGGTCCGGGGCGCGGAATGAAGGAGGACGAGGATGACCAAGGCCGACCTGGTGGACGAAATCGCCGACCGGACCGGACTGACGAAGAAGGATGTTGCCGAGACCGTGGATGAGTTTCTCGAGGCGGTTTCTCGCGCGCTTGTGCAGGGAAAGCACATCGAGATTCGCGGCTTCGGCACCTTCAAGGTCAAGGACAGGAGACCGCGGATCGCGCGCAACCCGCGCACGGGAGCGCAGGTACAGGTTCCGCCTCGGCGCGTTCCGGTGTTCAAGGTCTCGAAAGAGCTCAAGGACAAGGTCGCCGTCGTCTAGAGCCGGACCTCTCCGTGGGTCGAGCCGGAGCCAGGAGAGTCGCCGTATCCTCTGAAGGTCCAGTGAGGAAACCCGGACCCGATGCGGGTCCGGGAATTCTATATCTCGTTGCCACGCCGATCGGCAATCTCGAGGACGTAACCCTGCGCGCGCTTCGCATCTTGCGGGAGGTCGATTGGATCGCGGCCGAGGACACGCGCCGCACGTCGATCCTTCTTCATGCGCACGCGATCGAAAAACCCTTGATCTCCTATCATTCCCACAACGAGCACGAGCGCACGCCCGGGTTCGTGCAGCGTCTTCGATCAGGGGAGCGCGGAGCCCTTGTGACGGACGCGGGGACGCCGGGCATTTCCGATCCCGGCTTCCTCCTTGCGCGCGCGGCGCGTGACGCGGGCATTCGGGTCGAGGTCATTCCGGGTCCCTCGGCGGTCCTGACCGCCCTCCTCGCGAGCGGACTCCCGTGCGATCGGTTTTCCTTTCTCGGCTATCCACCGCCGAAGGCGGGCGCCCGCAAGCGATTCCTCGAGATGGCGATGGCGATCGGGCGTACAGTCGTGCTCTTCGAGGGCCCGCACCGGATCGTCCGCTTCATGGAGGACGTGGTCGCGTGCGACCCGGTGCGGGACATCGCGTTGTGCCGGGAGATGACGAAGAAGTTCGAGGAAGTGCTGCGCGGATCTTCGAGCGAGGTCCTCGATGAGATTCGGGCGCGTCCCCGCAAGGGGGAGTTCACGATCGTGATCGCCGCCGCGGCGCATCAGGGAGAGAATGCCTAGCACTTCGATCAAGAGCCTCACGCGCGGCCTCGCCCTTCCCGTCGGGAGGGCGCTTGCCGCCGCCGGCGTCTCGGCGAATGCGGTCACGATCGCGGGGCTTGCGTTCGCGGCGGGCGCCGGCTGGTTCCTTTCGGAGGACCGGCGCGCGGCCGCCCTTGCGTGTCTGGTGGGGAGCGGGTTGTGCGACCTCCTCGACGGGGCCGTCGCCCGCGCGCGTGGAGGCGACGGATCGCTGTTCGGCGCGGCGCTCGATTCGACCGCCGACCGCTACGGCGAGGGGCTCCTCCTTGCCGGTGTCCTGATCCTCCGCGTGCATCAGGGGGGAGCGGAGGGATGGTTCCTCTGGCTCTGGGTCCTTGCACTCGTCGCGTCGTTTCTGACCTCGTACGTGCGTGCGCGCGCGGAAGGGCTCGGCCTGCGATGCGAGGTCGGGCTCCTCGAGCGCCCGGAACGGCTTGGCCTGATGGTCCTCTTTCCGATCCTCGGCCCTCGCTTCGCGCCGTGGATCCTCGGGGCGCTTGCGGTGGGAGGTCATGTGACGTTCGTGCAGAGGCTCGCGCACGTGCGACGCTCCGCGCGCGAGCGTGATGAGACACGCCGGCCATGAGCGCCGGCCGGCGCAGGCGCGGGCTCCTGGTCACCTTCGAGGGGATCGAGGGATCGGGCAAGTCGACGCAGCTTGCGCACCTCGCCGCAGCATTGCGATCGGAGGGCTACGGGGTCGAGGTGGTGCGCGAGCCCGGGGGGACCGGCCTCGGCGAGGCGCTGCGCGACCTCCTCCTTTCCTATGACGAGGAGGCGGTCGACGCGCGAGCCGAGCTCTTCCTCTATCTCGCGGCGCGGGCGCAACTCGTCGCGCACGTGATGCGCCCCGCGCTCGCGGAGGGGCGAATCGTTCTCGCGGATCGCTATGGGGACGCTTCGGTCGCGTACCAGGGGGGAGGCAGGTCGCTTGGGGTCCCGCGGGTCCGCTCGATGGTGCGTTTCGCGACGGCCGGGCTCACCCCCGACCGAACCTACCTCCTCGATCTGTCCCCCGAGACGAGCCTCCGGCGCGTCCGCTCGCGCGGCGCCCTCGATCGGCTCGAACGCGAGCGCATCGGCTTCCATCGCTCCGTGCGAAGGACGTATCTCGAGATCGCGCGCTCCGATCCGAAGAGATTTCGAGTGATCAAGGCGCAGGATTCGATCTCCCGCATCGAGAAGCGGATCCGTGACGACCTCGCGCCGCTCGTCTCGACCATCCCGCCCAGCCGGGAGATCGCATCGGGGACGCGATGATCGGCTATCTCGATCTTTGGACGGGCCTGTCGGGCGACATGATGGTCGGCGCGCTCCTGAGCGCGGGCTGGCCCGAGGCCGCGATGCGCGACGTGCTTGCGCAGATCCATCTGCCCGAGGCGCGCGTCGTGATCGAGTCGCGCATCCATCATTCCCTCGTCGGATTGGGGATTCGGGTCGAGACGGCGAGCGAACCGCCCGAGCGCCCGTATCGCGAGGTCCGCCGTCTCCTCGAAGCGTCGAGCCTCAACCCGGCAGTGCGCGGGAAGTGCCTCGCGCTCTTCGGACGCCTCGCGAACGTGGAGGCCGCGATCCACGGGGTCCGGACGGATGATGTTCACTTCCACGAGTTGGGGGCGACCGATTCGATCGTCGACATCGTCCTGTCGGTTGCCGGAGTAGCGGGCCTGGGGATCACGCACCTCGTGTGCGGGCCGGTCCCGCTGAGCCGCGGCGAGGTCGCGACGGCGCACGGGAAACTCCCCGTGCCGACCCCTGCGACCCTGGCCCTCCTCGAGGGCATCCCGGTCCGGTGGCTGCCCATCGAGGGGGAGTGGCTGACCCCGACCGGGGCCCTGATCCTCTCCGGGCTCGTCGATCGCATCGGACCCCCGCCCGACATGCGCCTTCTCGGGATCGGGACCGGAGCGGGGACGCGCCGGTCGCCCGACCGCGCGAACATCGTTCGGCTCTTCCTCGGCGCCGAATCGGAGGGTGAAGGGCCCGCCGGAGGCGACTCATCCGGGGAGGGAATCGGCTGGATTTCGGTGATCGAGGCCAACATCGACGACATGGACCCACGCCTCGAGGTAGAGGCGGTTCGGAGGCTGGAGGACGCCGGGGCGCTCGACGTATTCCGGACGCCGGTTTTGATGAAGAAGGGGAGGCGCGGGAGCGTGCTGACGGTCCTGTGCCGCCCGGACCGCGAGGAGGACCTTGGGGCGATGATCCTTCGGGAGACTACGACCCTGGGGATCCGGGTCCGCCGCGAGCTTCGGCGGGAACTCGTTCGCTGGATCGAGACCGTCCTGACCCCTTACGGGGCCATCCGCGTGAAGTGGAGCCGTCCCGGCGGGCACCCCCGTCCCATTCCCGAGTTCGAGGACCTGCGGGCCCGTTCCCGGGATGCCGGCGTCCCGATCTGGGAGGTCGACCGGGCGGCCCGAGCGGCAGCGGAATCCTCATCCCCGCCGGGCGCGGAAGATGAGTAGACAGATGGGGATGGACTCCCAATTGACCTGTTGACACTTGCGATCACCTCCTCCTATACTCCGTGCAGGCTGACCCACCAGACAGATCGCTGTGAGGACATCAGGAGTTTGACTTCTTCGGAAATGAAGGTCCCCCTCTTGAGGGTTGTCGGATGGAGATGTCCTACGACCCACCCACGTGTAACGGTTTCGGTATGCGCATGATGAGCGCACATCCGAGCGGGCTCTAGGCAAGACATGAAGGACCGGCGGTTGTTGGTCCGGGTGTCGAGGGGAGGTGATAGGGAGTCCTTGTTCGATGCCTGACCGGGGGATGAGCCGGCACATGCTTGCGCCCCCGCGACGCGATTATTGAGGAATAGCTGTCGGAGGACCCGCGCTCCCGAAACGCAGCGAGAGGTCGGGATCTCCGGTTTCAAACCCAAGGAGAGACGGAGGCACGTAACAATGAGGCGTACTCTTCCCATCCTGATCGGGCTTCTCGTCGTGATGACGGTCTCGGCCTTTGCGTACTACAGCGGGAACCCCACGCTCCCGATGCAGCCCACATTTGTCAAGGGCACCCAGACCGACGACGCCCCGATGAGGGCAAACACGGGCTCAGTTCGCGCCGACACGACGTGGTACGGGGATTACACGCAAATCGGCAGCGAATACTATGCCCGGAATTCACTCCACAGGCAGGACGTCATGTGGACGTTCGACCGTGGCAACGGGCCAACCCAGAACCTTCTCCCGAACGCGATCTACAACGGTGAAGGTTGGCTTGCCAAGGACCAGACCACGAACGACGCGCTCTATTTCCGCGTCATCGACAGCAGCCTGAATCTGGGCCAGGGCGTTTCTGCCCCGATTATCGCGGGCACCAAGAGCCTGTGGGTCGGCGTGGACAAACCTCAGGCGGACGCCCTTTGCTGGACCTGCGGCGCCGGCTACGGCAACAACTGGTGCCAGCGCGTCGTGTCCGAGCCCCTGGCCTACAACGGCTCCGGCTCGGTCACGCTGAACTTCAAGTACTTCAACAAGAGCGAGCCCTGCTATGACGGTACCCAGGTCTACCTGAGGCGTGCCGACACGACCGAGCTCCTCTTGAACCCCACCCCGACGGGCGGCTGCACGTCGAACCCCGACTTCGAGAACAAGGGCGGTTTCACCGACTCGATCGGCTCTTATCTGAATCCGGCGATCTACAACCGAGTCGTCACCGCGGACGAAATCGGCGGGGCCCAGACCGTCAATTTCATTGTCGAGTTCAAGTCGGACGGCGGTTACTCGGACGAGGACTGCAGCTACGCTACGACCTGGGGTCCGTTCGGTTGTGACGACATGACGATCAACGGTGGTGGCATCAACAAGACCTACAGCTTCGAGACCGGTCTGCAGAACTGGGTGCCCGGCTTCTGCAACCCCGTGGGTCTGTTCGTCAACATCGTCGACGTCGGTTGCTACACGATCCTCGATCCGTGTACATGCAAGCTCGAGGGCAACGTGGTTGCGATGCACGCGGACGTGTGCGACAACGGCGTCCATCCCACCGGCCAGCTAATCGAGATCCTGAGCCCGATCTGCGACGACTCGGCGAACCAGAACCTGAAGAACATCTTCATGCAATTCGACATGTACGCCGAGCTGCCGCAGGAGAACGGCGTGAATATCCGGCCGGGCTGGAAGTACTACCCCTGGACCTGCGACGTCACGGGCGTGACCGGCTGGTCACCGCGTATCGGCCAGGACGCGTGGAACTATGTCGGCGCCGACCCCGTCTGTGGCACCTGGCGCTACGGCGGCACGACGATCGCTGCGGGAACCTCGATTCCTGCCGATGCGCAGAAGGTCCAGGCGATCATCGAGCTCATCTCAAACTGTGCGACGTTCACGATCACGAACTGCTCGGGGATCACGAACTTCACCCCGCTCTTCGACAATATCGCGGTTGCCGTCACGGCGGGTATCACCGCGCCGAGCATCAGTAATGACAACGGTACCAGGTTCCAGGACCACGGCAGCTATCCCTCGACTAGCTTCGATCCGCGCGCCGTCGGTCCGGCGGATGTCGACCTGCACAAGTACTTCGGCCAATCCGGCAAGCCGACGCTGGGCGGTGACAGCCTCACGGTCGCCGGTCCGCAGCCGGGCAGCGATCCCAACAAGCGTTGGGAGGCCCGTATGTGGTGGCGTGTCGCGAAGCGCTCGCCGTTCAACTCGGACAAGGCGAACCTCGTGGACACGCGCTACAAGACCTGGAGAGACCGCGTCTCCGACGGAAAGAAGATCGATCGTCCCTACAAGCCGGAGTTCTGCTTCGGATGGATGGACTCGGTCCAGAACGGATCCATCCCTCTCCGGAACAAGTTCATGTCGTCGTTCCGCGAGAGCGACGATGACTTCGTCGGCGAGGGGAACCCCGAAAACGAGATGCTCTGGGATGACATCTTCTTCCCGGGCACCCGGATCGACTACTTCTGCACGGCGAACTACATCGGGACGCCGAACTCGCTTTACTACCTGCCGGACACGACGGGTCAGTTCTACTACGAGTTCGAGATCCTCCCGGGCAACCGGACGGCGAACGTCCCGAACTGCGGCGGCACGGGGCTCAACTACTGCGTCTATCACCCCGCGACGCTCTACATCGACGCTTACAACGGCGGAGGACAGAACTACATCGAGAACGCACTGCGCACCATCCTGAACGGCTACCAGCCCTGCGCGCAGGAGACCTTCTGTCCGATCCCGGATAACCGGAACTGGGACCGATACGACTACCTCGATTCCGCGTCCAACTTCAAGGTCCAGTTCGCGCGCAACTCGATCAACGGCTCCAACAACGGCATGACGTTGAGCCAGATTCTTGGCTACCGGGCGATCCTGGTAAGCACCGGGGTCTATGGCTCGGGCACGATGGACGACATCGACTTCCATCTGTTCGATCAGTGGTTGACCTCGCCGCTCTGCAACGCGAACACCAACCGTCAAGTCTTCATCATGAACGGAGACAAGGCGGGAGAGCTGCTCACCCATTGGCCTACCTATGGCGTACCCTTCCTGAACAACACTCTCGGTGCCACGCTGCTTTGCGACGGGTTCAACGGGCTCTCGCAAGATCCCGACTGCTCACCTCAGGAGCTTGCCTACTGCGTACGCTGGCTGCCCATTCAGGGTGGGCCGTTCTCCACGCAGGAGGACGTCGACGTCTACGGGAACTACTGCCCGAACAAGTACGGCTTCAACGTGTTTAGCGGGAGCGGCACCGGCGTGGGCAACCGCTACTACCTGGCCGACGGCGGCACGCAGAAGCAGATGCAGTACGCGCAGGTGGTCAACCAGAACCTCGGTCCCGACTTCAACTTCCGGACCGTGATCGACGGCGGCAGCTGGCATCACATGACCCAGCGCAACGCTTCCGGCAACCCGAGTTACTGCCCGACTGACATCCCTTCGATCGTCTCTGGTTCTTTGACAGAGATCGGCGCGGCGATGAAGTGGGGCTTCGGTGTGACGGACTACAACAACATCCCGAAGCTGACGAGCGCGCAGGAACTGGCGTCTTGCCAGGGAACCTGGACCATACCGAGCGACGTGGGCGGTGACGCCAACAACAGCCTCATGGTCAACCGCCTGTGGCAGAACCAGCCGAACCCGTTCAACCCGCGGACCACGATCAAGTACAGCCTGGCCCAGAGCGGCCCGGTCCAGATCATGATCTACGACGTCAACGGTCGGTTGGTGAAGACGCTGGTCAACGGCATGAAGCCCGCTGGTCCGAACTCCGAGGTCTGGGATGGCACGAACGACCAGAATCACAAGGTCGGTTCGGGCATCTTCTGGGCCCAGATGAAGGCCGGTTCCTTCGTGTCGAACAAGAAGATGGTGGTCCTGAAGTAGGGATCCCCTTCAGTCTCGCATCTCGGGAGGCCTCCGGCCATTCGGCCGGGGGCCTCCCTTCAACTGGATCGCGAAGGACTTGACTTCGAACGGCGTGAAGACGCATCAATCGCGCATGGCGACTGCACAACGGCTCCTCTCGCTCGCCCTTCTCGTCGTCGTCTCGGCATCCCCGACCCCGGCGAAGGGCCCGGATCCTGGAGTCGGGATGGATGCCGCGATCGAGCGCGCGATCCGGTGGCTTCCGTCCGCCGAGATCGACCCGTTCCACCGGGGCGCCGATTCGTTTCGCGCCTACATGATCGAGGTGGAGATCTGGCATCGCCTGACCGTTTTCGAGAATGACCCGACGCGCCGGCGAACCTTCGAAGAGGAGACGGTACGGAGGCTCCGGAAAGGGCTGGATGCGCGCGGTCTCACCGGGATGTTGGACGGTGAGAACGGGCGGATGGTTCTTACAGAGGTGGCTGTCTTCGCTCGGCGCTGCAGGGACCATGGGCTCGATCCGGAGCCGGTCCGCCGGGCGCTCGCCGCGCACCAGTCCATCCTCGCGTCGGAGGTCGCGCACGTGCCCGTCTCGTTGAGGGCGCTCTACGCGGCCTATCTTCCTGCGGCCGGGATGCCGCCGCCGATTTCGCTCGATGCCTGCAGGGCATCGGGAATGCTTGCGACACGTCCTCGCGAGGTCGATCTGACCCTCGCGGATGTCTATTATCTGACCCACGAGGTTTTCGCCTACACCGACTACGGTTTGCGACCCTTGGTGGGGATGACCCCGGCGGAAGAGGCCTATCTCCTGCGGGTCATGCCTTTCTACACGATTTTCTATCTGACGCTAGGGCAGGTGGATATAGCAGCGGAGCTCATCATCTGCCTGCACGCCGCCGGTATGCGCGATACATACGCATACCGCGAGGGGATCCGGACGATTGCCGAGCATCAAAACGAGGACGGCAGCTTCGGGACCACCGCGGATGGGCGTCCAAAGGACCCCGGTTTGGCCCTTCACGTGACGCTGAACGCCCTGTCCGCCCTCCTCCTGGATCGATCGGATCGCCCCGATCACGATGATTGACACTCTCGGGACTGCCCAGTACCATGCAGTTTGGACGTTCGGGGTTGGTCCTGGGGCATGGGGGTCGTGATGTCCGCTCGCCGTGGTCCTGCCGGCGGTTTGTTGTTACGCAGCTTTCAGTTGGGTCTTGCAATGGCGGTGGCGCTGGCTTCCCTTTGGGGATTGCTCGGGGGATGCCGGGAGCAGACGACTGCTCCGATCGATCGCAACCAGCCGCCGGAAACCTTCATCACCGCGGCGCCGGGGGATAGCCAGACGGCCTTCTACCGGGTCTCGATGCATTGGGGGGGATCCGACAACGACGGGTTGGTCTCGAGCTTCGATGTCGCGGTCACCGAGTCCTTGCCCAAGCTCGAGATCCAGTGGCGCAGGACCCTGCGAAGCGACAGCACGATGATCATCCCCGTCGGCCAGACCCAGGAGGTTCTGGGTCACCGCTTCTACGTGAGAGCCATCGACAACGAGGGGAAGGTCGACCCGACCCCCGCGTGGGTTTTCTTCGGGGCGAAGGACAACATCTCCCCGACGATCATCTTCCCCGATACTCTCTCCGCTATCGCCTACTGGACGGACGACCAGACCGGCGGTCAGAGGATCAAGGCCCTGCGGTCGAGCAACCCGGATTTCCCGACCGACACGATCCCGGCGGGCGCGGGTGTGCGCTTTCGTTGGACTGGTCGCGATGACTCCCGTGCACTGGCCGCCAACGGGGACACGATCGTGGTCGGATCGATCACGAGATTCTCGTACCGTCTCCTCCCCATCGAGTCGCAGTTCCACGGAGACAGCGTGACCTCCACTCACGCCGACTATGCGGCGGGCTTCTTCAACTTGCATCCGCACGGGAACGTCTATGCGTTCAATGTCAGCGCGGTGGATGATGCGGGGCTCTCCGGAAGCGGCACCGCCACGCGCAGCTTCGTCTGGAACATGGACCCGGTGACGCGCATCTACAGTGATCCGGTCCAGCACGTTCGACAGGGTTTCATCTCGCGGGGGCAGATCCATCACGAGTTCGACACGCTCATGGTCGCGGTCGGGAGCGAGAACACCCCAGACGTGAACTTCATGGCGGAAGGGTACGATCCGGATCCCCCGAATGGAGATCACTCGGTCCAAGTGATCGAATGGCGATACAACCCGCTCGCCTCATTCACGGCCTGGGCGCGCCTCAACGGGCCCCAGAGCCTGACCAACCTGCCGAGCGGTGATTATGTCCTGATGGCTCGATCGGAAGATCAACTTGACCGCTTCGAGTCAACCCCGGACTCATTGATCTTCTATGTGAATCAAGTCCCGCGATTCATCACGCAGTCGGATCCGTCCAACCCGGTCTACTGGCCGGATCATCACACGCCCTTCCGGCAGTTCCCCATGCCCAACGAGACGATCAGCATCGCGGCAGATTCCCTGGTCCAGCTCGGCGGCATTCGGGTCAAGCTTTGCGCAACGGATCCGGACTCCGGTGCGGGCGACCAGCTCAAGTACGGTTATCACTATGCGGAAAACGCCATCGACGACTACAGCCAACACGCTTCCGTGCGGCCCGTCAGACCCGTCACGTTTGTTGCGAGACGACCGCAGGGCTTCCACCCGGGAGTGGATTCGCTGTCGCTCATCGTTGTCGACAACGCTCAGCCCGGGGGGCAGGCGAGTCGTGGCCAGCGCACCAAATCGCGGATGGTGCGGTTCATTGTGGTCCCGTAGGCCATGAGAGCCATAGGAGATCGACCCATGAGATTGCGCTGGGTCCCCGCCGTCGCACTCCTTTTCCTTGCAGGGTGCCTCTTGATTCCGAGCGATCAGGAAACGGGAAACCACGTGGGGAACAAGCGTCCCAAGGTGGATATCACCGCGGGGGCCGCGACCTCCGACTCCGCGGGGATCGACTACAAGGTGAACTTCCAGTGGCGTGGCGCGGATGATGACGGGGTCGTGGTGCGGTTCCAGTACGCCATCGACGACACGACGAGTGAAGCCGCATGGCGCGACACCACGAGCTACAGCGCGCTGCTGAAGATGACGGCCAGCCACATGAGGCATGCGCCCATCCCCAATCTCGCCGACACCCTGAACGATTGGCACGTCTTCTACATTCGCTCCGTCGACAACGAGTATGCGACGAGCAAGGTCGAGAAGAAGTATTTCAACGCGCGCACGGTTGCGCCGACGTCCAGAATCACGTTCCCGATCGTCCCCTCGAACACGGCTTTCGGCAAGACGCTGGTGGTGGACTGGACTGGGCAGGATCTGGACAGCTCCGCCCCGGACAAGATGCCCCAGTTCTACGAGTACAAGCTGATCCGGGTCGGGGCATACCTGCCGGCGAGCCAGATCGCGGACTCTCTGCTCACGAACAACAACTTCTTCCTGGATACGCTGGCCTCTGGGGACAAGACGCGATGGATCCGGGTGCCGGGCACCGTTCACCAGAGGGTCATGCGAGACATGGCGACCACCGGGGCGTTTGACGCGTACGTATTCGCCGTTCGGGCGGTCGACGAGGCGAGGGCCATCGAGCCGCAGCTCGAGGAAGGGATCAACTGGGTCAAGTTCCTCGTCACCACGGTGGAGAACACCCCGGTCGTCACGGTGAGCGAGCGATTCCTCGGGTCGCATCAGTGGCCCGGGCTGCCCTGGGGGACCATCGACAAGCCGCTGGAGGTTCCCGCGGGGACGGAGCTCCGGTTCAAGTGGGTCGGGGATGCCCAGTCCTATGGGAGCAGACCCGGAAACTCGAACTACGCTCTCGACATTCCGGATCCGACGGATGAGCGGTATCGCGATCCCAACGGCATCGGCGGGTGGATCGGCTGGGGGATGTGGGAAGGGGTCACGCAACCCATCGTGTTCGATCCGACCGAGGACAGTCAGATCCACATCCTGTACGTGCGAATGAGGGACGAGAGCGACTCTCCGAGATCCGAGACCCTCTGCACGATCATCATGCGAGTTGTCGCGTTCCGATTCGACAAGACCGCTCTCTTGATTGACGATGACCGGATCACGGGCTATTCGGGGATCAGCAACCGCAATCAGGATGACATCATGGACGCCTTCACGGCGAGATTCACGGGTCGGATGCAAGACTATGCGCTGGACCACATGGACGGGCCGCGCAAGCTTTACACCACAAGCGGGCAGGGCATCAAGGAAGGGATTGGGCCCACACAGAACACTGCGATCCCGTTCAGCGTCATGACGCGCTATCAGGCTCTCCTCTGGAGCTTCAACTTCACGAGCACCGGTGGGGGGAGCCAGACCGGGCTCTGGTTCCACGAGCGCGATACGAGGACGGATCCGAGGCACCTGCTCTCGTCCTATGTCGCGGCCGGCGGCAAGCTCTTCCTCTTCGGCGGGCGGCCGCTCTCGGCGTTGGTCAACATCCCCTCGGGCGGGAACGCGGGTGGCGACTATCCTAAGCTCCCGCCACAAGTGGCCCAGAACGGAAACATGGTGCAGTTCACCGACACGAACTTCGTGTGGAAGTTCCTCCACGTTCGCAACCAGATCGTCGGCGTCGATCCACTCAGCTGCAGGTTCAGCCCCGGGTTCGAGCACCAGCAACCCCGCGACGGGCTCGTACAATGCGTAACGGCGAACTCCGCTTATCCGGACCTCTATCTGGACAGGAACAAGTGGGATCCGGATCGGCCCTCCACCACATGTCCCGACAAAGTTGCCGGAGGGATCTCGGACTGGGAAGGGATTCTGGAAGGGCCTCCAAACGATCCGGACGGCGGCTACACCGCCCACGCTCCGGATGCGGGCTTGGACACGCTCTACACGGGGATCTGCTCGAGCTGGGCAGGTGGTCCTCCCACCATCTGGAACGGTGCGATCGTCGCGCAGCGCTACAGCCCGACGAAGGCTGACACGCTCCGGGGAACGGTCCAGGGGAGGGTCGTCATGTTCCTGTTCCAGCCGTACGCGTTCCTGGAGGGGCCTGCGATCGATGCGGGGAGCGCAGCGATCAACTGGCTGATGACCGGTCGGGATCAATAAGAGTAGGGGTAGGAGGTCGGGATGAGGTTCGCATCGCGGTGGATCACGCTGGCCCTGCTCTCGCTCTCCCTCGCGCAGAGCGCGGCGATCGCGGGAAAGGCGCGGTTCCTCGGGGCCCCGCAGATCGGGGATCGCAACATCGGCTGGAGATGGGAGGCGCTCGCGCCCGGGGTCGATAGTCTTGGGGTCGACCCCTATTACGAGGGGAACACCGTCATCGAGCTCGCCTCCTCTCATCCGATCCACGAGAACATCTCGGTTCTGCGCACGAGCACCAACGCGGATCATTACTACGGCGTGAGTGCGGACGACAACCGGATCCGCGTCTACAGTGCTGCGACAGGGGATACGCTGAAGACGCTCGGAGCGCCGCCCAGCCGTATCCTCGACATGGACGTTCGCGAGGTCAAGTTCGACCGGAACCAGGTGTTGATCCTGGCCGGTCTCGAGGACGGCAAGATCGCCCTCTGGGATCTGCGCCTCGGCCGAGATCCGCAGGTCTCGTTCGCGCAGCGTTCAGCGTGCAGATTCGCCCGGTTCCTGGTCGTGTCGACTTCGATGGACGAGTTGAGGTTCGTCACCTCCGGCGACGAGGACACCGCGCGCGTCTGGCAGGGACCCGGAACGCTCCGGTTCAAGTTCCCGCTCAACGGATTACCGAACAAGTCCCTGGCGATTGCTCAGAACGGGCGTTTCCTCGCGCTGGGGGACGCGACCGGCTTGATCCGCATTTACGAGCCGCTCAGGTCGGAGACCCTGCTCCAGGCCCTTTCGGTCTACCAGGCGGAGGTCGCGCATCTCTTGTTTTCGAGGGACACGAAGACCCTCGTCTCGGCAGACGTGACCGGAAAGATGATCATCTGGTCGACGAACGATTGGTCCGAACGCGCCGAGATCCAGTTGAACGGAGCGCCGGGGGCGCCGGAGATCGGTGTCCGAGACCCCGACGCAAGCCTGGTCTACTCGGTCGATTCTTCGGGTCTGTTCCGGGTCTTCGACGGGCGCGATGGACGTCCATTCAACCAGTTAATGGTGGTGGACACCGGGGCGGGGATCGGCACGGTGGCATTCGGGAACTCCGGGCGCACGCTGGTCGTCTTCCCCAACAACGATCGTCGCTTCCTGACCTATCTGACCGGTTTCTGCGCGCCCTCCGCGACCGATCCGAGCTGCTTCGGCGGCTACAAGATCTGGAGGAGCCCGACGCCGCGTCCCGAGGACGCGGTGCTGTTGCGGATCTTCGGGTTCGGGGATTCGACCTGGACATTCGTGAGCAATGAGCGCGCCTTCGTCGATCCCGATTCGATCAGGCAACGCGGCGCCCAACCGGTGGACGAGAACCACTCGCTCGAGCCCGTTGCCGGGCCGCACAACGGAATCCCCTACTACTACAGCGTCACGTCCTTCGCGAACCGGTATCTGGACGGCAGCACGTTTCCCGTCGGGGATGACCCGGGGTCGATCTACGCTGGGTTCTACCGTGCGGATCCGAATGGCCCACCGTCGGCGGTGATGGCCCATTCTGCGGCCTACGCCGCGCGGCCCTATCTCGAGGACGTGATCGTCGTCCCGAATCCGTTCGAGGCGGGCAAGGTTTCCTGGGAGGGCCCTCTGGGCCAGCACATCGAATTCCGGAATCTCCCCTCTCAGGCGACGATCCAGATCTACACGGTCGGGGGAGACCTTCTGCGGACCTTGGAGCACGGCCTGGGAACGTTCGGGGAGAGCACGGACGTCCAGATGTGGGACCTGAAGAATGAAGCGGGTCGGATGGTGACGAGCGGGGTGTACCTCTACCACATCACGACGAAGCTCAACAAAGAGACGAACGACGGGTTCTTCACCGTGGTGCGCTGACCCCAGGATTCTCAGGTGCCGTAAGTTAGCTTGAACGGCCGGGGAGGCGCACTCCATTTTCATGCAAGTTCTCTATCTGCTCTTCTTTCTCTCGGGGTCCGCAGGTCTGATCTATCAGGTGGTCTGGTCGCGGCTTTTCAACCAGGTTTTCGGGGTCAGCGTGTATGCGGTCGCGACCGTGCTTGCGACATACCTCGGGGGGTTGGCACTCGGGAGCTTCGTCCTCGGAAAAGCAGCCGATCGGAGCCGCAACCCGATCCGTTTCTATGCATTGCTGGAGATCGGAATCGGCCTCACCGGCCTGCTGGGCGTCTACCTGACCGGCATCCTCGAACCGCTCCACATTGCCGCCGCAAATCACTTCCCGTCGAACTCTGCGTTGCTGGTGATCGTGCGCGTCCTGCTGGCAGCGCTCGTCATTCTCCCGCCCACCTTCCTGATGGGGGGGACACTTCCCGTCATCACACGAGGTCTCGTCTCCGGGATCGGCGGATTGGGCAGGCGCCTGAGCTTTCTGTACGCCCTGAACACGCTCGGCGCCGTCGTCGGGTCGCTGTGCGCGGGCTTCGTGCTGATCCGCTCGATCGGCCTGCATCCGACCCTCTGGGCGGCCGCGACGATCAACCTCGCGGTGGGCGGGACTGCGTGGATTATTGCAAAGACCCAGCCGCTCGGACTTCCCGCAGCATCGGAGAAGAGGCCGGAGCGGTTGCACATTCCGGCCGCGGGAATCGGGCTTCTGATCGTGATGGCGCTTTCGGGATTCGTCTCGTTGAGCCTCGAAGTCCTATGGACGCGGCTGCTGGTTCTCATCGTGGGCTCGTCGACCTACGCATTTGTCACGATGCTGGTCTCGTTTCTGATCGGGATCACGCTGGGGAGCTTCCTCGCCCGCCTCTTTGTCGACCGGGCGAAGAGCCTACCGTCCGTTTTCGGATGGATCCAAATCGGGATCGGGGCGGGGACGCTCGCTGCTCTGCCGATTTTCCGGCACGTCAATTTCGGGGAGGCCCAGTACCGGCTCGATACGTACGCGGGGGGGAGCCTGAACCTCCTGGCGATCCGGTTCGGCATCAGCGTCCTGCTGATGCTCGTTCCCACGACCCTGATCGGGATGACGTTCCCCATCGCGGGGAAGCTGTACGCCCGCGAGATCGACAAGGTCGGGGGGCAGATCGGCACGGTCTATGGCGCCAACGTCGCCGGCAACATCCTGGGCTCCGTCGCGAGCGCGTTCATCATCCTCCCGGTCCTCGGGCTGCAGAAGGGCATCGCCTCCCTCGCGCTGTTCAGCCTGGCCTGCGCCGCGTGGGCGCTCCGGCCATGGAGGATCGCAAGAAGCTATCGCTGGAACGACCTCGCGCGGCACGCGCCGCTCGCCCTGCTGGCCCTCGCGGTTGTCCTCCTCCTGGCACATCCCACTGTCCCCTTCGCGATGATGGGTGAGGCGCGCGGCGACCCGGTTCTCTACTACAAGGAAGGAAACGCAGGCACCGTGAAGGTCCTCCAGCGCGCGCAGGACGCGAGCCGGCGGCTGATGGCGGTCGATGGCGTCAAGATCGGCGAAAGTGGCGGGGGTGTGGACCAGAAGCAGGAAGCGCTCGCGCACTTCCCGTTCCTGATCGCAACGCACCCGCTCCGCCGCGTTCTGTCGATCGGGTTGGGGTCGGGGATCTTGATCGGAGAGGTGGCGAAGCACCCCGAGGTCGAGCGGGCGGATTGCGTCGAGCTGTCCGCGTCGGTGATCGAGGGATCACGAGCCTTCGACTCGATGAACGACCGGATGGCCGAGAACCCACGCGTTCGCGTCATTCACGATGACGGCGCGATCTTCCTCCGGCGCACCAGGGACATCTACGACGCGGTGATCTCCGATGGCAAGTCACGCACGACGCACGCGGGGAACTCTCTCTTCTATTCGTGGGACTACTACCATTTCTGCAGCGAGCACATGGATCCCGCCGGGATCATGATCCAGTGGATGCCGCTCGATCTGGCGCCGCGGGAGCTGCGCACCGTGGCGCGCACGTTCCTGGCGGTCTTTCCGTACAGCTACCTGTGGTGGGGGCCCCCGGAATCGAGTTTTCTCGTAGGGAGCAAGCAGCCGATCAGCCTCGACTTCGCACACATCGACCGCCTCATCGGGGACCCATCGTTCGCGGATCTGCGCCGGTATGGATGGGCGGACGCATACGATCTTGCCGGGATGTTCGTCGCGGATCGATCGGCCATGGGACCTTGGCTCGCCGGCGAGAAAACCATCAACACGCTCGAGCGTCCGGTGCTCGAGTTCTACTCGCTGAGGGACTATGCGATCAGCAGCGACCTTCGGCAGGCGGAGAACTTGACCGCCATCGCCGCGATGGACGGTTCGCCATCTTTCTCGATCACGCTGATCGGAGCCGACCTCACACGCGTGCGGAAGTATTCGCAGGCGGCGGGAGACCTCGCGCGGTGCTTCTCGTCCATGGCACGGCAAGGAGGCGCCACCGCGAACTCCCAGTTCAGTTGTGTCGAGAGCGCGATGCGCGCGGCGCCGGACATGGCAATCCTGCGCTGGGCCGCCGCGGACAAGTACTTCAACCTCGGTCTCTCCGCGCAGGGCGCGGGACAGGCGGAGGTGGCGACGAGCTCGTATCGCAGGGCCGTCGATCTGAACCCGCTCCACTATGAAGCCTGCAGCAATCTCGGGGTCGTCCTGGCGTCCACGGGCAGGATGGACGAGGCAGCCCGGTGGTTCACGGAGGCGATCCGCCTGAACCCGGGGCTTCAGCCAGCGCACACAAGCCTCGGTCAGGTTCTCATTTCGCAGGGGAAGATCGCGGACGCGTGCGAGCAGTTCCGCATGGCTGCGCAGATCGCTCCACTCCTTCCCGAGGCGCAGACGGACCTCGGCGCGGGGCTCGTCCTCACGGGACGCGTCGAGGAGGGGTTCGGGCATTTCGAGGAGGCGGCGCGATTGAGCCCACGCTGGGCGACCCCATGGAACGCGATGGCCTGGATCCGGGCCGCGCACCCCGATCCGAGGGCGGCCGACGGGGACCGCGCGATCTTCCTCGCGAAGCGAGCGCTTCGGATCGGCGCCGGCAAGGACCCCGTGATACTGGATACACTCGGCGCGGCGTACGCGAGAGCCGGGCGCTTCGAGGAGGCGATCGCGACGGCGGAGCAGGCCCGGCAGGCGGCGTCCTCGGCGGCAAACCAGCGCCTGGCGCAGATGATCGGCCGGCGGATCGAAATCTACCGCAAGAGGTCTGCCTACAAGGAGACGGATGCCGGACCGATGTTCGAGCGCCTGACCGCACCGTTTCCAATGAATTAGGGCGCTCGCGGATCCCGGCCGCCGTCCTCGATTTCCCAATCACGGCGGAGTATCGTCGGCTGCGCGGCACTGTGCTCCCGGCACGGGCGCCTGTCGCCGGTCGCTCCGGCCCGGACGGCACGGGGGCGCGACCTGGAAGAGTCTGCAGACGGGGGGCCCAGACGACTGGGAGCCCTGGTTTGGAACGTCTGGAGGAGGGTCCAATGATTGGAGAGGGTTGTATTCCCCAGACCGATTCGTCCACAGCGATACTCCGGCCTCGCTGGAATCGCCCCGGTCAAAGGTGCATTCGTATTCCGCAGCGGCGATACGTCTGTGGCCTGACGCTGGCCTGGCTGGGAGGGGTGCTGGCAGGGAGCCTCTTCCCGCCGATCGCTTCCGCTCAGTGCATCGACTATGGCTCATACCTCCGCTGGGTCGGCGGAGTGAGCGTGCCGCTCGGACCTGCTTTCGGTGTGGCCGCCTCGGGCGCCTACGCTTATCTCACCGACGAAGGCTCCCACCTCCAGGTGATCGATCTCGGGAATCCTCGGAGTCCCCAGATCGTGAAGACAGTGAACCTGCCGACCTATCCCGCGGGTGTGGCCGTCTCGGGAAACCACGCCTACGTCGCCGACGGATCCGCCGGCCTGCAGGTGATCGACATCACGAATCCCCTGAACTCCCAGCTTGTGGGCAGCGTGATCACGCCGGCCGCCGCGGTGGATGTGGCCGTCTCGGGCAACTACGCCTACGTCACGGCCGGGAATTCGAGTCTTCAGGTGATCGACGTCTCGAATCCCCTGAACCCGCACATCGTAGGGAGTACATCGGTTACACATTCCGCGGGCGTGGCCGTCTCGGGGACGCATGCCTATGTCGCGGCCGGAGCCTCCGGCCTTCAGGTGATCGACGTCTCGGATCCGCACAACCCGCAGGTCGTGGGCAGCGCGGACGTCCCCGTCTCAGCCAGCGTGGCCGTCTCGGAGACCTACGCCTACGTGGTGGGCACGGCCGGTCTCCAGGTGATCGACGTCTCGAATCCGACGAGTCCCGCGATCGTCGGAAGCACGGCACTTCCGGGTCAGGCCTTTGACGTGGCGATTTCCGGCGCCGACGTCTACGTCACCGGATTCGGCTGGGGTGGCGGCGCAACGTATTTCGAGGCGGTCGACGTGGGGAATCCTCACAGCCCCGAGATCATCGGCGACGTGACCACGTGGGCGGAGGGTGTGTCCGTCGCCTTGACGGGCGACTACGCCTGCGTGGCCGACCTCAGGGGTCTCGACGTGATCGACGTCACCAGTTCAAGCAGCCCCCAGCTCATCGGAGGGATTGCCACGGCGGGCGAGGCGCGCGGCGTGACGGTCTCGGGCACACGAGCCTATCTAGCGGACTACTGGTCCGGTCTCCAGGTGGTGGACGTCACGGATCCCCGGAATCTTCAGCTCGAAGGGACCGTCGGCACCCCGGCCCTGCGCGTGGCAGTCTCGGGGACCCACGCGTACATCGCGAACTTCAACTACGGCCTCGAGGTGATCGACGTCGCGGATCCCCAGAATCCCGAGCTCGTCGGGGCGATGGCGGCGCCGGGCTATGCCGACGGTGTGGCCGTCTCCGGCACGCACGCATACCTCGCGGTTCGGGATTCCGGCCTTGTGGTGATCGACGTCTCGAATCCGCATGATCCACAGCTCTCGGGCAAGGTGCGTCTGCAGGGCTCGAGCCTGGGCGTGGCCGTCTCCGGCAACTTCGCCTACGTCGCCGACTGGTATTTCGGCCTCATGGTGATTGACGTCAGCAACCCCGCGAATCCCCAGCTGGTGGGGAATGCCAACCTGCAGGGATACCCGCCGGACGTGGTCATCTCGGGCACCCACGCCTACGTCGCGGACTACACAAACGGCACGTCCCAGTTCGAGGCGGTGGACATCGCGGATCCGCACAGCCCTCACGTCGTCAGCACGCTGAACCTGCCATCGGACCCCGTGGGCATCGCCGTCTCGGGCAATCATGTCTACGTCGCGGGCAACTACTCCGGCCTCGTAGTCATCGACGTTTCGGATCCGCAGAATCCCCGGATCACGGGCAACATGGTCACGCCGGGTGCCGCCCACGGCGTGGCGGTTTCGGGTCCGTACGTCTACGTCGCCGATTTCGACCACGGTCTCCAGATCCTTCCCGTCCAGTGCGAGGCGCTCGCCGCATTCGACCTTCTCTCGCCGCTGAACGGGGATACCCTCCACACCGTCAGACCCGAGCTGCGCTGGCGTGCGGCTTCGCCGCAGGGACCGACCTACACGGTCTACTGGTCAGCGGATCCGGGATTCAGTAATCCCGACTCCGCCTCCGCGGGAACGGATACCACTTATACGTTTCCGCCGAACACGCTGCAGGTCCAGACCCCGTATCACTGGCGCGTCAAGGCGTCGATCCCGCAGTCCGCGCTCTGGTCGAGCCCCGGCGGGGGCTTCACCTTCTTCATCGAGGACAACACGCCGGTCCTCCTGCTGCCGGTGGCCTCGGCCCAGGCCGATGGAATCCTGATTTCCTGGACGGTCAGCGAAGGGACGAGCCTGACCGGGTTCCGGGTGTACCGGCGGGCCTCGGAGAAGGACGCGGACTGGCGGTGCATCTCCTCGGAACTCCCGCCGTGCGGGGAGTCTTGCCGGTATCTCGACACAGATGTCGAGCCCGGGGTGCCGTACGACTACATCCTGGAGGCGTTCTCTCCGGGCGGATCGGCCGTCCGATTCGGTCCGGTCTCGGCGGAGACGACGGCGCCGGCGAGACTCGCGCTGCGCGTGCAGCCGAACCCGGGTTCGGGCGCGATGGAAGTCTCTCTCGCTCTGCCCCGGGGCGGGGATGTCCTTCTGCGCGTCTATGACGCGCAGGGCCGCGAGGTCGCGCACAGGTCGCTGCCCGGGCTGAGGGCGGGAGTGCGGCGGGAGCAATGGGACATCCGCGATGCGGCCGGCCGGCCGCTGGCCAGCGGCAGCTACTTCGTGAGGGTGGACGCTCCTTGCGGACACTCGACGGCGCGGTGGCTGGTGATTCGCTAGTCCCCAATGCGTTGCGGGGCGGCTTCGTCGCCGCGCGAACCGTCAACCTGGACCTCCTGGCACGAGGAATGTGAAATCGAACCGTCAACCCGGGAGCAATTGTCGCTGGCGGGGCAACTGTGCCGCCGATGCGAGGACTCCGACGGCGACTGATGCCGTGTAGAGGCGTCAGCTTGGCACCTGAGGCACGCCGGATGCCAGGTTTGCGCAACGATGGGGGCCTTTGGGCGCGGGGTGCGTCGGGTTCGAGGCTCAATCTCGCCTGCGCCGGGGCTTCGAGACGCGCATGCACGGGGTTTCACGGGTGCTCGAGCGGCAAGGTGTTCGGCTCAGCGCCTCAACTCGGGTCTCCGCGTCCGCGGCGTCTCAAGTTGAAACGGGAGCAGGGGAGATTCGGAGGTGTGGTGCCCGGGTCGACGCGTCAACTTCGCGAGTCGCGTGCCGCGAAGCACGTGTTGAGGATTGAAGCGGGGGACCGGCCGACGAAACTGCCGGCAATGCGCTCTCCGCTTAGGGTTAGAGCGCCGCGCACTCAACTATAGGGCATCTGAACCGGGAAGGCGAAGAGCCGCGGCGAAAGCTACCTCCATCGGACCGCAAGCCCCACCTGCTCTGCGTATCGATCCACCGCTTTGCGCGCCAGGACGCGGCTCTCGGCGGCGGCGCAACCGGCCGTCTTCTTCGGCTCTGCGTGGCAAGAGAGGACGCGCAGGATTCCTGTCTTGCGATCCGCCTTCAGGTCGACGCGCGCCACCAGTCTCTCTCCGGCAAGCACGGGCAGGCAGTAGTAGCCGTAGGTCCGACGTGACGCCGGGACGAAGATCTCGATGGTCAATCCGAAGCCGAAGAGACGGCGCACTCGCTCCCGCTCCCAGAGCAGCGGATCGAAGGGAGAGAGGAGCACCGGGTTGGAGGGTGTGGGACGGAGATTATCCAGTCTCGCGGCCAACTCGATGTCGGTGGGGCGGATCCAGCCGCGCACACGGGTCCCATCGCCGGAATCCAGAACGCACTCGACGATCTCGCCGGCCTCGGCCAGCTCGCGCAGAGCCCCGTCGATCGCCTCTCGCATGCGCCGGAGTCGCCAAGTGCGCGCGAGCGTTCCGGCCTGCGCCCAACCGTGTCCTTCGAGAGCCTTGAGGAGGAGGACCTTCAGCGCCTCTTCCATGGACGGTTCTTCGACGGCGCGCCACTCCTCCGGGATCACTCGCTCGGGAAGATCGAAGGTGCGCTGGAAGGAGCAGCGTTCCCGCACGACAAGATCTCCGGCCGACCAAAGGGCGACCGCAACATTCTTCGCCGGCTTGTGATCCCACCAACCCTTGCCCGACGATCCCTCCAGGTCGCTCGACCTGAGCGGACCGCCATCCCGGACCCGCCTGAGGATCTCGTCGGCCAGATCGGGATGAGCGCCGATCACGTCCCCCCACCAAGGGTGGTGGCGAAAACGCCGTCTGCGCCATCCCATGAGTGGATAGAGAGAAATGGGCAACCAGCAGACCTCGTGTCCCCAGTACTCGAAAAGCGGCTCTCCCGGACGAAGAAGCGACTCTCCCAGTTCTGGATTGAAGTGCGGAATCCGGGACATCAGTACGATGGAGTGGCTCCGCGCCCCGGCCACCGATACGGTGTCGAGCTGCAGGTAGCCGAAGCGAGCGATGACGGCTTGGGCGGCCCGACGGAGTGACGGTTCACGACGCCCGGTCGCGCCTCCGCCCGCGGTTCCGGGCGGGGCCGTCCATTCCGGTTTGAGGAGGCCGGCGCGGGCCAGGGCCAGCCGGCGGGCCCTGGTGAGACTGATCGCGGTCGTCACGAGAGGACTCTACAGCCTGAGCTCAGATCCAACGCGACCCGCCGGCTTGTTCCCAGCCGAGTACCGTCACGCCGCTCCGTCTCTGGCCTTGGAGTCCACCGTAGACGACGACCTTGTTCAACGCCTCGGTGGAGTCGCTCATCTGGCGGGCAAGGCGATCCAGGTTGGCCGTGAAATCGGGGGCGATGGTCTCTCCAGATTTCGCCTCGACCGCGATGATCCGGTCCCCCTTCCTGAGAAGCAGGTCGACCTCGAGGCCCTTGCGATCGCGGTAGAAGAAGAGGTTGGAGGGGAGCCCTCGATGGAGACGGGCTTTCAGAACCTCGCTACAGACCCAGCTCTCGAAGATCGCCCCGCGCAGCGGATGGCGGCGGATCTGATCCGGCGTCTCGATGCCGAGGAGGTAGCACAGGAGCCCGGTGTCGGCGAAGTGCATCTTGGGACGTTTGACTGCTCGGCTCGTCACGTTCGCGTGATAGGGGGGCAAGCGAAAGACCAAGTAACTCGTCTCGAGAACCGAGAACCACGCACGGGCCGTGTTGTGGGTGATGCCGCAATCGGCCCCCAGCCCGGAGAGATTGAGTAGTTGACCGCTCCGGCCGGCGCATATCCGCAGGAATGTCTGGAAGGTCAACAGATCGCTGACATTGACCAACTGGCGAACGTCGCGCTCGAGATACGTGGCCACATAGGAGCTGTACCAGTCGCGCACCGGGACTGACCGATCGAAGACGGCCGGATACCCGCCGGTCCACAGGGTCGTGAAGAGATCCTTCGGAAAACGGGGGAAGCGGTGGGTCTCCTCTCGATCGAGGGGAAGAAGTTGGAGGACGGCCGTGCGTCCCGCCAACGATTGGTAGACCGACTCCAAGAGGGCGAAGTTTGCCGATCCGGTGAGGACGAAGCGGCCCGGCCGCGGATCGGAGTCGACCAACTCCTGAAGGTAAGAGAGAAGTGAGGGAGCACGCTGCACCTCGTCGAGAATGCAGCCAGACCTGTGCTCCGCGAGGAACCCGCGCGGGTCTTGAGTCGCGAATTCGCGGACATCCGGCGCCTCGAGGGAGACATAGGATTTGGATGGGAATGTCATGCGGCAGAGGGTCGTCTTGCCCGACTGCCGGGGTCCCGTGATCGTGAGCACCGGGAAGTGCTTCGCCGCTTCGCGCACCCGGGCCTGCAGGGTCCGCTTGATCATGGTGGTATCGTAGGGGAGTGGGGCTATTTGTCAATCGGATTCTCAAATAGAACAGCCCGGGTTGTCTGTGCCTCCCGATAGTTCCATCCGCCTTCCGAGCGCGTACTCCGCGACAATTGAATCTGATCGTTTCAGTCTGATCTTTGAATCGTAATCCGAGCCATCTCTCCCTCCACACGGCACCAGGCAGCCCCTTCCAGACTCATCTTGGAGACAAGACTGAGAGGCTGGCCTCGCTGGCCGATCTGCCGGGCGGACCTGTCCCTGGCCGTCTCCTGCGGAATCAGGTGATCGGAGCCGGTCTACGCGACGAGTCTGTAGTCGTGCTGAACGCCGCCGAGGACAGGCAGAGCGACCAGCGTTCCCGCGGCTGGCGGAGGTTGCTTCAGTTCAGGATACGGATCCGGAATCCCGTGGATCGCCTGCGAAGGGCGAGCTCGGTTGTAGTACCGGACGTACTCGGTGACGACCCGACGGATGTGATCGGGGTTGAGGAAGATGAAGTGCTCGAGCGCGTCTTCCCGTAGCGTCCTGATGAACCGCTCGACGTGCGGGGATGCGTTGGGCGCGCCGTACGGGATTGGTAACCCCTCAATCCCCATGACCTCATCCAGCCAGCGGTCCAGATGGCAGCGGTAGCCGCGCCTCTGACCGTTCTCCTCGACAGTCACGCTCCTTCCAAACTGTCCGAAGATGCCGTCGTTGTCGTGGACGAGAAAGCGCGGGGCCTGGTCCCACGCCGTCCCCTCGCGGAGCTGCTGCTTCACCCACGCCAGCGTCGGGCTCGTCGTGACGTTGACGTGGACGATCCGTCGCGAGCCGATCTCCATGATCACGAAGACGTAGACGACCGAGAAGAGGGCGGTGTACTGGGTGAGGAAGTCACAGGCCCAGACTTCGCTCGCGTGGTTGTGGATGAAGGTCCGCCAAGTCTGATCCCCACGAGGTGATCCGTGACGGGAGACCATGTACCGGCGGATCGTGCTGCCGGAATGCTGAACGCCGAACTTCGCAGCGAGCTCCTCTGCGATCTTATCCTCGCCCCACTCGGGATGGTCGCCGGAGATGCGCCGGATGAAGGCGATCTGCTTGCGAGGGATTGAAGGTCGACCGACCTTGCTCGGCCTCGACCGCCAGCGCCAGAACAACCTGAAGCCTTGGCGATGCCAAGCGATCACGGTCTCCGGCTTCACGATGATCAGAGCGCGATCCCAGCCGGACCAGAGTCTTCGGAGGAGAACCCAGAAACCCCGGTCCTCAGCGCGAAGCCGGCCCCGTTTCCGGGTCCGGTGGTAGATCGTGAGTTGCTGCCGCAGGGCGGCGTTCTCGATCGCGAGTCGGGTGCGGGACAAGAGTGCGGCCCTAATGAGGGCGAGCAGAGCGGATATCAGTGTTCCCATGAGGTCGCAGAGCGTATCATGAGTATGCGCCAGATCAGTGGGAGTGAAGGGTTATGGAGTTTTCGCGGAGTAGTGCGTCCAGAGAAAGGCTGGCATGTTCAGTAGGAGTCAAACCTACCGGGGCAGAGGTCAGAGGCCCCGTAGCTTGGATCGCATCGGCGGAGGAAACGAAGTCGATGAAGCCGATCGACAAAACCAT